>Ga0265301_10001067_pt1 | contig 37230 bp, 38 predicted proteins | sample AusTroGonzalo_MG_2_FD_193488 | JGI IMG/M metagenome (GOLD analysis project Ga0265301, IMG submission 193488) | Bovine rumen microbial communities from tropical cattle in Woodstock, Queensland, Australia - Gonzalo_04 | ecosystem: Host-associated > Mammals > Digestive system > Stomach > Rumen ...
TCTCTAAATATAAACGAAGGGGAACTATAATCACCATAACTTATTTTTATAGTCCCGTAACCAACACTACTAAATATCTTATCAAGTAAGTTTGGATCTTGTCCTGGCTCTATCTGATAAACCATACTTATTGTGTACTGATTTACAGTTCCGTTTATCTTTACTACTTCAACTCGTTGCATGTAGTTGGGGTATGTTACTCTTACAGTATTTTCAGTCTTTCTATAGCCATAAGTTCCAAAAGTAAATTCACCAATCTTGAGAATAATGAAAGGACTTTCAACAAATGTTCCTACGCTCAAAAGGCCTGTAGATCTTTGAGTAGAAATATTTGTAGGAGTTTCTGCAATAGTAACTCTTCGTATAGGTTCGTTTTCCTCAACAGCTCCAGCACTTCTTAATTTTCTTTGTGCTGCAACATATTCGGCATAAGAACTATATTTCTGATTTAGGTCTGTATTATTATCAAAATCTAACTTACTAGCAATTCCTGATATGATACTTTTCCATCTATCTATTGTTCCTGTGAAAGATTCAACAAGACTGTTAAGTCCTTCACTGAACCACTGTTCAACAGCAGACTGAGTACTTTCTTCTTCAGTTTCTCCGCTACTGTAACCTGTTGCCGGATCTTTATATCTTAAAACATCTTGCCAGTGAACATCCATTCCATGGACATTTCTACTGTAGTAATTTGTTGTTTTAATTCCTAAAGGTGTACATTCAACTACTTGTCCGTCTCCGATATACATACAAGTGTGACCGTCTCCGCCAGCACCTGAAGTTCCGGGTTTATTCCAAACAAGTACGTCTCCTGCTTGTAGTCCGTTACCGGTAATGATGTCAACTTTATCAGGAACATTTGTAAACCCACTCTTAGTAAAGTAGTAGGCCATGTCTCCTGTATACGAAGCGCCTGTTTTTACACCGGCCTTATTCCACGCTGAAATGATAAAGGCAGAACAGTCATAAGAGGTCGGACCCCAACGGTTCTGCATACTATATGTATAACCTTTGTCACACTGATTAAGAGCCCATTCAATAGCTAAATCAGTTGCTGTAGGTTCACTAACACCATATAAAGCACTATCACCAGAAGGATTATATGTAGCAGTGTAGCCACTGTACCGATTATAAAAATCATATGAATAACTTCTTCTGACGTCATAGTTATATACTGCGGGCTTCTCATACTTTGTTAAAACAGCGTCAGAAGCTGTCCCAATATCGTTAGTAGATTTTAATATACCTTCAAGACCAGCAGTACTTGCGATTGTATTATATGCAAAGTTTAACTGTGTATCAAGATTACCGATTGAAGTATTACGTTGCTTTGCAAAATTGTAAAGATCTCTCTTTAACTCCCACCATGTCCATTGAGCTAATCCGTAGCCCATCTGGTCACTCTGGAAACGCTCTCTTGAATATGAACCGCTATCTACTTGTTTTGTATACTCGCTATCGGACCAACCAAACCCATCTTGTACATTCTGAGGATTAAGACCACTTTCAGCTTGGAAGTTGCCCATTACACCTGCTGTACCAGCAGCAGTATAACCTTTTCCTCTAAAGAAGGACCATATTCTTTGTTCTACTGTTTGGTTAGTTGTACTGACAGCACTAGCACCAGATCTACCAGACCCGCCTCCGTCAGATACTAACACATTATTATTCATAGTATAACCTCTTTACTGAAATTCAATGCTAGACAGAACAGGAATGTTCAAAGGAGTGCCTTCTACTGGAGGATTGAATGGGTCATTAATTTTATTGAAATCACATATTACCCAGAAATATGTTGGAGTGTTATAGAAAGCAAGAGAGATAGAATCATATGTATCGTTCTTTTTTACCGTATATAACGAATAAGGAGTAGTTGGATCTAGATGGGAAAGGGTTCCATACACATACTTATTCTGATTAGTATCATAGTAATACGGAAAAGAACTATATCGTGAAAGTCTTTTATACTTTTTATAAGCCTTATCTATTAACTTATCCATCACTATCACCTAGTTATGAATTAGAATATGCGGAGAACGGAGCAGCTGCTACATATAGATTTCTAGCAAGAGATGTATTAAGACCTCTAGAGCTTCCCATCTGGGCAGCAATAAGAGCATCATAAGGTTCAGTTTCTGTAACATTAAACGCTACATCTACCAGTGCATACTTTCCGTCGCTTAACATAGGATAGCGATATGTTACACCAACTGCTCCAGAAATTACTCCTTTAATGAATAAATCTTGACCAAGTCTTAGAGCTACTTGTGGAGGATTGACCATCTTCTTTGCTACTTCATATGTAGGAAGAGCGGCTGCTTGAATATACTTAATAAGTAAGTCTGTATAATCGTCATTACTTTCGTTCTCTATCATCGCAGTGCTAACACCATAGTTAATCTGCTTCATCATATCTCTATGTAAATTGAACGAAACTTGTAATGAACGAGGACCTGAATTTGCATAAGAATATATAGGGGCTGAACGTGCTAGCGGTATAGAAGAATTGAAATTCACATTCTGTGTATCCGTAACAGAATCTGCATAAGATGGAAGCAGAATACAGACACCCATCGTACCTCTATTATTCGGAACATGATATAAGTAAAGATAGTTATCCGGCATAACATATCTACTATAGTGATTGTTAAATGTTACTGCCATTATTACATATATCCTTTCATTATAGAATTTTCGACATCTTTGTCTACATATCCTGTAATATCAATTCTTCGTGAATGTCTACTACTCATATAGTCTCTATAAAGTGCTCTCCTTAGATTGTTATCCCAAACACCTGTTTGTTTAACTCTACTTCTCTGAGCTATCTTTATATCTAACATTGATTCATCTCTCGGAGTAATAACATTCTGTAGTAAATATTCTACTAATCTATTTGAATATGGTCTTTGCTCCTTATTACTGAATTGAAGTAAATCAAGATTACTTAGCATCATCTTGTCCCATTCAGCAGGAGTTATGACATTCTTTTCTTTCACGATAGTTCCATCATAATCTACATCTAGAACTTCTTCAGAATTATAAATCTCATTACAGGAAAGATCAGTATAGTCTCCTTCTAATACAACCAGAGTAGTGTCTACAGTGGACATAAACTGAATTAGAAGGTATAAGTACCTTTCATTTCTTTGATGTACTTCTGCGTGACTGTCTCCCTGTCTATTCTGAATTTCAATCGTAAACGGTTGTTTGAAAGAACACGACAACTGTTTATGTACGTTACAATGACCCTTTCTATTGCATAAATCATCAGTAAGATCAAAAGAACTAGATCCAGACCATGCAGGAATAAGTTGATTATTTTCTTGATATATAGGAGCAATCATAACAGCCGAACTTGAGTCAGCAGCTATTGTGTATTTCTTGTTGAACTTGATGGGAACCATTGCAACTTTATAGGGAGAATTATCTCCTTGTACAACTCCTAGTTCTGTAACATAGTAATTAGCAATATATTCATTACACCAACAGTTATAAAACGGCATAAGGTCTATATTAAAACAATCTCTATAAGCTCTTAAGTAATGACCTAATTGTTTATGAGTTTTAGTGTCATAGTAAAGATTGTCAGACATAAACTTTTCAGTAAACTTCGGATAGTAATTGCCAAATGAATAATGACTAATAACTTGTACTTCTGCATCTTCTGTAAAGATACCGCTCTTTGTGCATTTGAATATATTACATCTATTTATATAGATGAAAGGAGCTAGAATATAATCTCCTTCTCTAACGGTGTCATAAGTTGGTAGAGGAGTACTATGAATAATATTCTTTATTAGCTTACTCTCTATTGTATTTGTAAAATACTTAGCCATATATTATAACCTCCTCACCGAATCTAACGTCTGCATAATATAATTAGCACTATTATCAGTTGTAGGAATAATACTCTCTATCTGCTGTAATAGTAACTTGACTCCTTCCGGATCTAATTGAGAGATTAAAGTATTTAATTGGTTAAAAGAAGAAGTTTCTAACTCAGAAAGTTTTACTCTTATAGGCTTTGATTGTGTTTCAAATAGCTCTTGATATATCTCATTTGCTCCGCTTGAAATCTCTTCACTTAGACCCGTTATAGCAGAAGTAGCATTTGCTAGTGTAGTTGCATTAGTAACCAGATTATTTATTGTACTAGTTGCTCCCGATGTAGTATAATAAGCACTGGAGCTAACTCCTTCAATGACAGGGGCAGATGTACCAAATGTACTTCCTGTTATAACAACATCATTGTAACCTCTCTGTGCAGCATTGTAAGAAGATAGGCTCGACGAACCTCCAACAGTAACACCCTTAATACCTTGAGTGTAATCAGTTCCTCTCATTGTAAAATCATCCCAAGAGAAACCTTTTAATGTTTGATTACTTCCAAGACCTGTTGTTAAAGCACTAGATAAAGAAGAACTAATTGCATTAGATATATTAAACGGAAGTGTTATAAGATTACCAATGGTACCTAGTATACCAAGTATTCCTCCGCCGCTAGTATCAAATGAGAAATCAAGAAAGCTACCGTTAGCTTCAGATATGTCTCCTAAAGTTTCAGATAAACTAGCAAGTGCAGGAACTGCAGCAACTAACTTAACAATCTTTCCTACAATACTATTACCGAGACCAAAAGAGTCTAGCAATCCTTGAGCCATTTGAGAAAGTTCCCAAGTTACATATTGAGCACCATTCTGAGCAATATTCATGCCCCAGTCAAACATAAAGTTATCAGAAATATTCTTAATACGCTCAGAAGTAGGAGTTCTTCCAACAACTGTTTGCATCTGTAACTCTGACTCTTGAATAGATTGATTGTAATCAGTCTGAGAACTATATATAGCAGAGATGTCATTTGTTGTTAAGTTTCTAGCAGCTCTAAGGTCTGTTAAAGTTATTCCTAAAACATTTGACCATTGAGAACGAAGTACTTGGTTCTCAGTAGTATTATCTGCAATGGTACTTAAATATTCAACCATCGAACGCATCAAATCATTTACATTTGAAGCGTTAAGACCTTGCGTAAGTAAATCAGCATAAGAAAGTCCAGCACCAGTTGCTGACATATTCATTAAAACTGATAATGGTTGATTACCATTAAGTGTTGTTACGTCACCAGTAGCAAGAGCATTTATTCCTCCTGCTATTGTACTAATAGCACTGTCCGAAAGACCTACACTGTATAGAGCTCCTAACCACTTCTCAACAGCATAAGTAAATGATGTTGCGGAGTTTTTATCCATACTTGCTATAGAATCAGAAAGTGCACCAAGAACAGTGTCGTACATATTATTCAAGAATGAAGTATCCTCAAACTGGCTGTTTAAGAATCTTGTTAACTTCGCTTCAGAACCTAACTGTGACATTGTTAGATCTGCTTGTTGTACTCTAATAAGATGCTGTAACGTATCATCAAGAACATCAAATGTAGTTACCATCTTATCAGAAAGTGTTGCAATCAACGCTCTCTGCTCTAAGTTATATGCAATACCAGACTCAGTGAGATTAGCAATATTCGTCAGTAATTCTTTTTGAGAAACAAATCTACTAGCTCCAACTTGTTTTTGAACATCATCAGTAAGTTGTTTGAAGAACCCAGTTAACTCTTCTTCACTCTGTAAACGAGCATCAACTTTACCAAGATATTGTGCTTGGAAGTTTGCAGCTTCATCAACAGCTTTACCAACCTTCTTCTCAATGTTACCAACAACCTCAAAGATTTTATTCATAATAGCCATCTGAGGAGAAGAAGAAGATAACTTACTAAATGTATCTGCTTGTTGCACTGAGGAGAACCCTGCTTGTGTTGCATTCTGTTCAGAACGGTAATCGTAGTCTCTATTTTCTTGAGCAATACGTTCTCTAGCAGCTGCTCTTTCCTCTTCTGTACTTGCAGTGTCTTCAATTATTGCTTGATTCTCTTTTAGAATACGTTGATGTAACTTCTGATTCTGTTTTTGCTTTTCTAAATAATCATTGGCTTTCTTTTGGGCATTTGCAATCTTCTCTACATAAGTTGCACCCTCTTCTTGGCCTTTAGCAATATGCTCTTGAAGTCGTAATTCACGAGTCTTGTATCCATTTAGTAACTCTTGATTCTTAAGTTGTTGAGAAGTTACTACTTCAATTTCTTCAGCTAAACGTTGTTTCTCTCCGTCAGATTCTGTTTCTTGTTGTGCAAGTTCAAGCATTATCTTTCGGAGGCGAAGTTCTTCTTGCTTCTTTTCAAGAAATTGAATATTATTCTTTGTAATCTTTTCCTGCTCGTTTAATTCAAGAGTTGCAAGAACATACCTTTGACGTGCTCTTACAGATCTTTCTACATCCGCTTTATCTTGTTCGCTTAACTCTTTACCTTGCTTCTCTAATTCCTGACTTTGCTTTTCTAACTGTTTGGTTATTTCAGCTAGTACTGCAGCTTCCGAGGCAAGTATGTTAGAGTTTATGCCTTGTCTTCGATTATACTGTTCAAAAAAGGCATCTAAATCAAATTCCAAATAAATTCACCTGCCATGCTCTAGCGTTTATTTTTATTCTTGCTAGCAGCTTCTCGTTTCTGTCTCTCTATCAACTCTTGTTGCTGTTGTAAATCTTCAATGATTAGTTGCAACAGAATTTCTCTTTCAGTAGGTGTTATGTCCTTTGTGTCATTATATGAAGTATGCGTATTCTTAGAGATAAGATATCTCTCTTTAACAATATCTCTAAATCGTACTGGCGCATACAGTTTATTCTCTTTTTCAGATATCCAGCGTGGGTCGAAAAAACTCTCTGTCAGCTCTTAAACTGACGAAGTAATCCATACCACAGACTTCACAGAAACAATGTAAATTATTGTCAAGCCCAAAAGATCTATTAGCTCTATCTGCATAATTTAGAATAGTATTTGTATCCGCCATCGGAAGATTCTTTACCCAATCAGTAATCTTTATTGGATTAACAGGATTTCCGTCAATACTTTTTATAAGTTCTTGAATATTGAATACTGTTGTATAGTCAATTGTTTGTCCTGTTTTCTTTCTATATTCTTTTGCATTGTACTGGGCAGTATCAACCATACGAGGCGTTTGCAGATAAAGCTCGACCTTACTCTTTGTCATTGGAAGCTCAACAGAAAGATACTTTGACGTCTCTTCTCTGTCATAATCAACACAACTTATTTTTGTTAAATCAATTGTGTCCACATTTCCGCACCCACAAAACGGACAAGTAGTACTTAATTTATAGTTATTACCGTATGTAACAACTCTTAACATATACAGTAAAAATCGGTAGTCCGCAAGACACATATCGCGACTGGACAGATTACAATCTGACACAATGCAGTCATCGATAATTTCACAAATGTTCTTATACGGCAAATCAGAATGAGACAACCTCTTCATCTCTTCCTGAGTTGTCATAGAACGCAGTGTGATGTCTGGGCCTACCAATTCGTTATATACCAAGCCCTTACTAGGCAGGGTAAATGTTTGATTAATAGTATAGTCTTTTTGATTCATTTGAACATTCTCCATACAAAATAAATATATTGAGTTAACTAAATTTATCTTATATATCAATAGTTCAAATGTTATCTTTCAACTTATATGTTATCTTGATATATAAAATAAATAGGTAATCTATTTCTAGAAATCATAGAGACTATGACTGTCCCTATTATTTTATACAATGTAAGTATTAGACGTCAGCGTCTAACTTCGCGTGGTCGTACTGAATTGTAGCTGTTACTCTTCTTGGAGCATTTCCATTGTCGCTATCAAAATCATCTTCTGACAGACCGCTGATCCAGCAACCATATAGAGTCCAGCTTCTAACTACCTGATAATCAGGACTGTACTCGATAAGAGAGCAGTTCTTCTTATAATCCTGAACAAGGCCAACCTTCTCAGTAATTACATTGTAAGAAAGATTCTGCCATGCCATCAAGTAATCTTTTGTTCCAGCTCCGATGTAGTCGTTTACAACTAGGCTACCCTCACCAAATGAAGGAACACCAGCGTACTTGAGCTCGTTGTTACCTCTTCTTACTCTGATAACATCTTGAGTGAAGTGAGGAACAGATGCACGGGTTACGGACATTCTAATAATTTCTTGACCTTTTTGCAGCTTCGTCATGTTAGTGTCGTTGCTGCTAGCAGGCTGTAAGTTGTCAAAATCAGAGATAATGAACTCGAAGTTGTTAGAACGAGCTATTTCATAAAGATTTGGGTTGTCTGCCAGATTATAAGTACCAATAGCAAAGTTGGAAGAAACATCTACTGTACTAGGATTATATTTTATAGCCATGTAATTTTATCCTCCTTATCCCTTATGCTACTGTGACATCATCGTCAGTCATATAGACTGTAATGTCAAAACTCTCAACAGCATAGATCGGATATATACGAATGGAAGCGCTAATCTTTGTTGGGCTATCAGATACGTTCCTGATAATTCTATATCCAGAAATACCGCTTCCAGAAACCATCTGGTCTAGCAGAGGAGTCAGGTAGGACTTAAAGTTAGTCCACAGTGTAGCAGTATTCTGTTCATATAGCAGATTGATGCAAGCAGTGTAGACCTGTTTCTTAACATCACAAGTTAAGTTACGAAGGTTCAGATAAGACATTGCTTGTAAACCTAATGTACCATTCTGTCTTAATGTTCTGTTACCCCAGATGCAGAAGCCATAAGGCTTGATGCGAGTAATACCGTTGATGTATAGTCCATTCAGAGAAGTTCCAGTTCCGAAATTCTGATATCCATCAGCAATTGCATTTGTTAGAACGTCGTTAGTATGGAGCTCAATCAGACCGGGTACTAAACCTCTGCTTACACCAGCAACAACAGCCCAGTTATAGTTGGTCTGTAAGGACTGAGCAAGAGAAGTTAAGTAAGCAAATGATCCAGGAAGATTGAAAGACGAGAAGTCTTCACTCTGATATACTGTTTGAGAATATATCGCCCACGGAGTAAACATTGCACCATAAGCGCCGTTTGTGAAGCTATTAGAGTAGGTATTATTAAGTACATATGCAACAGATGTTTGATCTGAAACACTTAACTTTCTTTCAGGATTGTCAGTGTGATCAATAAGTGCAACTGCATCTCCTCTAGTAGCACAAATGCTTAACATGTCAGTAACAATGCTGTTACTCTCATACTCAAATACAGGATATCCACCAGATGTCAGATACTTGAAATCAAAGTCGCCCTTGCTAGTAAGATTTGTAGTAGCACTAGCGAACACAGCAGAAAGCTGAGAATACAGATTAGTTGCGGTACCTGTGAACTTACCGTCTGTGATCTGAGCGTCTGTATTGATCTTACAATAGATTACTTGTAAGCCCTGAGATAGAAGTTTGGCTGCATAGATCCAGGAAGGATCTGGAGAATTAGCATCAAACAGATTTCCTGTAGTAGGAACAGCTGCTTCTGCAAATCCGTGACCTTCACCGAAGGCACTATAAGGCATCGCTGCATTGAATAGTACTGGATATGAACCAAAAGTGCTAGTAAACTCAGAAAGTGTTGTGCAGGTAACAGGAACATATTGTTCAACGGTTGTCACAGAAGACAATCCCGGAACGAAAACAATGTCTGTATTTGAAAGAGCTTGAACAGATTGAGTTAAATCTCTTTCAGAAATATTTATTCTGAGTGCCATTTATTGTCTCCTTAATCTAAATTAATTGTTTCTTTAGTAAAAGTAGTCTCATCTGGATTTCTAACAAATAGCACATTTGAGTCTTCAATAGACAGATTATTTGCTACACGCAGATCCCAAAGATAAGCGTCATCTATGTTTACTGTTATAGACAGTCTAGTAAACTGACCGTTAAATACTTTAACGGAATTATTTGACGTGTCCATTACATCTGAACTTATTCTAATATTCGCGTTATGCTTAAAGTTTATATCGCGATATGGAATTACTATACTTAAGGTTGGATAGTTTATAATGTTAAATACAAGATTCCTCATATACATATCAGCTTCTTTTTGAAATCTAGTATAGACATCAAACTGATATTGAATGTTTATCGGTATCTGTGCTAACATTGAAGCCGTCTCTTCACCTTGTATAACTCTTATACCATTGTAGGTTGTTGGTTTCTTATTCGAGTTAATTATTGAATAACCTTTTGGTCTAGTTATTGTTAATATCGGAAGTGATATAGGTTTATCATTATTCTCGTCTGCCATTACCTGAAAGAGATCTCGTATCTCATCTACACCATAAACATGTAGTTGAGTTTTCTCTGTCCAGTACTTTATCTTGCTCAAAAGTGCTTCATCATAAAAGTATACGCTCATATATTAACCCTCATTGAATTGAGTATAAGCAAACATCTCATCGCTCTCTTGATTAAGAAGATTGAAACTAGAGTTTGAATAATCCTCAATTGTTGTTTTTGTTAGAGTATCCTCATACTCTGGAGCTATCTCGCAAGATAAAGAAGAAGGGAATACCATTATATTTGAAATTTTAATAACTCTAAATAATCTTCCTTTAGTTCCATCTAACCCGCTAGGAACAACAAACAATGCTCCTTGCTGTATACCAGGAAGGTCATATCTAACATGAATAATTGAACTACCTTCTTGTAATTCTGAAACCCAACCTAACTTCTTTAGTGTTTGTTGTGATGGGTGATCTTCAAATATGCAGTATTCTAAAACAGGACTTTCATAGTTGCTTTCTATCTCTGCATATGTAGTATAATGTTTACCTGGAGTAGGTGCTCTATAGATAACTTTTATACCTAGAAGACGTGCCATCTCGTTAAAATATCTTCTATGAAGAGTTGTGTTTGAATTAACAAGCAACCCGTAATTATCATTGTCTTGTATCAATTACACAACTTCCTTTCTTGTACCTTTAGTGAGGGAGAAGCATTGAACCAAGCTTCATTGATAAACCTTCAGCAGAATCAATCGGATCATATCCTCTAGCCTGATCATAAGTAATAGGAATTACTTTCCCATCTTTGCTAGCATACCATTTTCCTTTTCCATCTACTAATTTACGATAGAAATTATAGCCTTTTCTTCCACTTACTTGTTCAAACCCAGCATCAATAAGTTCTTGCTCACTTGAAAAATCTTCTTCTAATGCTTCTTTCATGTGAGCAGGCTTAGTCTTTCTTCTTGAATCAGCAGACCTCATACCTTCCCCAGCAAGAATAAAATCATACACATATTTAAGTGCTGCATAATGATTCTTCTTACTATTTAGTACAGCTAAAAACTGTTGTGCTTTAGCTCCACCTTTTTCAGCAAGTGCGTTCTTGCATACTTTAACTAATTCAGCCTGTGACGGAGCAGAATCAATTTCGTCTTTATGATCTAGAAGGAGACCGCTGATGCTATTTCCTTTGTCAGAAAGGTTGACCTCTTTTGCTTCCTTCAAAGACTCATCAAAATCGTCGTCCCAATCTTCCTCTTCATTGTAACCTTCGTCGATGAACTTTTCACCAGTATTCTTGTCCATAAGAACATTTATGAAGTCGCAACCATCGCCGTTTGACATACGAATACTATTGATGCAATCTTCAAAAGAATAACCTTCTTCTTCAATGATTTCGCTGTCAATATATAGGCCCATGTGGTCCACAAGCTTCTTAAGAGCATCTAGTTTATCCACACCAGAAACAGTTGCTTTCTTTATACCACTACTGCCATATCTTTCATAAGGATAGAATTCAACATAAAGTTTTACAGGCTTATTAACAGCTTCTTTCAAACTTTCTTCGAGGTTGGGAGCAATCCAAAACATAATATCATATGCTTGACTTAGTATAGATTTTTCTTCCTCTGTAAGCTCAAATCTTTCACTGTCTTGTAGCATCTTGTCAATCACATCACAAGCATTGTCAAGATCTTTTCCTGAAGGCCATCTAAAGGATTCTTTCAATAGTTTAGGAGAATTCTTTATTTTTTTGAATTTCATGATGTTCTCCTATTACTTCTTTAGTGTTCCGTAAAGTCTTTTAGATTTACCCTCAGCATTTTTTGCCATATAGTTATAATTAAACTTCTCAGTGATGAATGACTTATTCTCATTGAGTGTTCCAGTCAGTGTGAACGCTTTACGTCCTCTTGTGATCTGCTTGTTCTCTCCGATGAAGCGTAACTTGTTATTCTTTGTAGCTGTTTTAGCTTCAAATACAAAACTTGTTTTCTTCGTCTTTCCTGAATTGAATGTTATAACACCTTCAACAATCAGCGAATTGTCTTTCATACTCACGTTAGAAGTCTTATAAGAATTTACGTTCTCGTATACTCTCTTTAGATAAGACTCTCCAAGACCGTCAAAAGACTCTTCGTCAAAATCGTCAATGTCGTAATCAATCTCTTCCTCTTCAGGAACTTCTTCTGCAGGGGCTTCCTCTTCACCGGAAACTTCAATCTCGTCCTGGACTAACTCTGGAACAGGCTGAATAAACTCATCTACATCAGCTTCATTAGCAACAGGCTCGCTCTCGATAGTAATTTTACCATCTTCTTCTGCATCCATTGTTAATTTCTGCTCGTCAGTTTCAATTTCTACATGTTCGAAATCTTCTTTAATAGACTCGTCCTTCTCATCGCAAGTCTCTTCTTTTGACTCTTCGAGAGACTCTCCTACGATTTCATCTTCTACTGCTACTTCTGCTTCACCTTCTGCTGGTTCGTCTTCAACAGCAACTTCCTCAACTTCCTCTTTTTCCTCTTGGAAAGGACTTACAATTCCAATTACCTTGAAGCCTTCGCAGGTATAGCAGTAAGGGCATTCTTCGCCCACATTGACAAGCTCTTCTTCATCGTCTTTCTCTATGTCTTCAACATCTTTATAGATCATTGAATTACACACAGGGCAGTGAAGAATAACTTTTCCAATATACGTATCTTCTAACTCTTCTTCATCTTGAGCTTCCGGATCAATTACATCTTGAACTGGATCTCTTTCAATTGACAGAAAATGACTCATATCATCTATATCGGAGGCGTTGTCAAGTGAAAAATTATCCTCTTCAAGAATATCTAATTTCTTAAAAGCTTCACTCAGATAATTCATTTACTAAATCTCCTCATATTTATCCGAATAGTAATCTCGTATCCTTAATCTACGGCATTATAGAATAAAGCTGTATTTGAGGATAATGTTTCTCTTAATTCATTCAATTCTGCAGTTCCTTCTGCAAGAATATCTTTACCGTCTTGTGACCAGATAGCGTTTGATTGAGTATATCTACTTCTCACTCTTCCAGCCACAATCTTTGTTTTTGCTACAGCTAACCGAATCAGAACATCTACCCAGTAATCAGAAGATATTTCAGAAACATCCTGATAAATGGGAATATATTCAACGGTTATACTTCCTGGCGCATTACTTGCAACATTTATATACAATTTCTGCGAGTCTCGATCAAATATGTAAGCTAAATCAGTACTACTAGTATTTCTTGTTTGTAAGAGCGTGTTCCAAGCCATATAGTTATATGAATAATCTTGAAATCCTCTCATATTACCCATACCAGAAAGCAGTTGCCATTGTGACGCCTGTATAGGATCAATAACGGTTGTCATTGAGGTGTCTGCTCCAGAATATCCTTGTGGTCTATAAACTCTAAATACATTACTAACATGTATCTGATTACCGCCTGTTTGCTCTGGATCAGAAAGATCAATACATCTGCTAAACGGAATAGTTATAATCTTTGTACTAGTTATATATCTTTGTAACTCTCTTAAAGAACTTTTAATAATACTGTCTAAAGTATTTGGCTCGAGTTCTAGTTCAAGTAACTTACCTGTGAGCATCAATGTGACTTCTTCACGAACTTGAGCATTTGTCATCGATTATACTCACCTTTCATCTAACATAAATGGTCTTAAGGGGCAGAGAATATCTGCCCCTTTTATTTATCTTACTGGTTGATATCGGAGCCAGAAACTTGAATATGAATTGCTTTCTCTGCACCTTCGCCAGTTGCGTATAGGCAGATATCAGGAGTTCCAGAAGTTGGCATCTGTGTATTCTGGAACATGATATTTAAGCAATCAACTTCTGTAGTATCAACTAATTTCTTTCCTTCATAAATAAACATCTTGTTTACCTCTTATATATTTTTATTAGCCTTCTTTTGCTGTTACAGTAAATGTAACATCAACAGAATCGTTATCATCACTTACAGTGTAGATCCAAGTACCAGCTGTCGCACTGTCGGAAGCTGTTACTGTAATCGTATTATCACTGATTACTCTACTAAGTCCTGTAGCTGTTGAGCCTGTTGACTTCTTAGCACATTTAATAGTTCCTGTTGCGTTAGAAACAGTTAGTACAACTGACTCTCCGCCACCAGTAATATCAGCTGATGTTGGAGAAACACTTAATGAACCATTTGTGTCAATTGTTTTACCATCAATCAGAATCTTAACTGCTCCGTCAACTTTCTTGAGCAGAATGTCAACACTGTTTTCATCTGCTGCTGGAAATTGTCCTTTTTGGAACATGATGTCTAATGTTCCGTTTTTTTCATATATAAACATTTATTGTTTTCCTCTCTTCAGAAGTTGGTCTATCTTCTGTTGATTTCTTTCAACATCTTTTCTACTATATTCAGTACGAGACTCATGGCCTCTCTTTACACCAGCAATACGATCTTCATACTCTTTCTTCAGCTTGTCAAGTTGTCCTTGTAAATCAGCATCAGCACTATCTACTTTAGCCTGACTTGCTTTTCTGTCTCTTAACGCCCTCTTCATATCTCGAACGTTCTGAGTCATTTTCTGATTTACAGTGTCTCTTTCTTGCTTCTGATACGTTGTTGGTTTGAACGGATCCCAATCATCGTCGCTGCCGCCTTCATGACGACTCTCGTAATCAGGAGTTGGCATATCCCAGTAATCTCTATCTCTTAAATCGTCTTGCTGTTCATCTCTAGCAGGACGCTTTCTAGCTCTGTCAGCGTAGTTTATTTTGTCAGCCTTAGGATCATCATATTTGAAGCCTTTACGGTTCCACTTCTTGTCGAAGTCTCCACTTTGGAACAGAGCAGAACCCTGAACATCTCTTCCATTGAAATTCTTTCTGCCGTGAATATTCTTGTCCCAAGTTACTCTATCAAGATTATACTTTTGAAGTACTGCTTTCTCTTCGGAAGTTAGTGCAGCATTTGCACGAGCCTGGGTCTTTCTGTAAATGTTTTTCAGAATTTCAGTGTCCCTTTTATCCTCGTCAGACATTTCAGCTTCATTCAGAGATTCAATCTTATTCTTAAGACGAGTGGAGAAAGATTCATTGAACATCTCTTCAGTAAATCCAAGCTGGTCAATCATAACCTGCTTAGCTTCTTCCATTGACAATCCTAATTCCTTTGAAATAGCACTCTGCTCATGAGCTGTTTCTTTATCCCAACTACCTGATACTGGAGAAGAAGTATTATATCTATCAGCTATCTCATATAGCTTATCAATGTTAGAATTCTCTGAAAGAGACTCATTTAACTCGTAGCAATCGTCAACAAATATATCTGCTATATCATTGACGATCTTATCTGCAGAAAGTTCACCAAATAGATTTTCTGCTTTACTCTTTGCTTCATCTTCACTAGAAGCTTCAATATCAAAAGATTCAGAACCTTCAAAGTGAACATTAACACGGAACTTCTTCTTTCCTTCGTCTGCTTCATTAATAGACTCAGCTTCTTCAAAAGATTCTTTCTTCAGAAGTTTGTTAATTCTGCTATTAGCATCTGCAACACCTTGTGTGCCTTCTGCTGAATTTCTGCGTTTACGCTCTTCAGCATCTCTCATATCAGAATCAAAACGCTCACGAGCCCTAGAAACATCTCTTGCGTAATCGAGATCAATATCATCAAGAGCTTGCTGATGTTGTTCTCTATCCTTAAGAGCAGCCTTCATGTCTTTAACAGGTTTCGACATTTCCTTGTTAACACGCACTCTGTCTTTCTCTACATCTGTTAAATCAGCGGCACGCATCTTTCCACCAGCAAGGGACGGAGCTCTACCATGTTCTTCATCCCAACGATCTCTGCCAAATCTTCCGCTCTTGTCATGAGTAAATGTAGTGTCACCGAACACACTAGTATTATCGTTACGAGCATATCTATCGGTCTGAGCATAAGGACGCTCGCTCTTCGGACCTTTTTCTTTACGAGTACGGATATAATTTGCTAAGTTAGCATTTCTATTATATCTAAGTCCTCTTTCTTGATCCATGTCCCGTGCTAAAGAAGGAGAGTATCTGTCACGACCTTGTCCCCTAGGAACATCAACATCTTTGTCTCTTAGCTTTGAAATTTCAGTGCCGCTCCACTTCTTAGTCTTTGCAGGAAGTTCAAGATTATACTTATTGGCAACTTCTATTTCTCTCGGAGTGTAGCTAAGACTTCTACGCTTGTCATATTCTGCAGCACTTGCTTTTGCTAATATATCTCTTAATATTTTGGTATCTCTTCTATCTTCATCTGACATTTCTGCCTCATTCAGACTAGAAAGAATAGAGGTTATCTGTCTAATAGCATCCTCTTTCAGGATATAAAAATATTTGGATTCAAATCCTTCTGTTAGAATTTTTACACTCATATTCTATACTTTCCTTATCTATTCTAATTGAATACTACAATTAGTTATCTTAACTTTCTGACTTCAGAGCTTCATATTCTGAATCTCTGTCGCTTTCAGAATCAAATTCTTTAATGCAGTTTGAACCATTCATAAGTTCATACTGTAAAGCATATACAGTAGTACCGTCTTTATCAAGATCAACTTTCTTAACTCTTCCGATGTATCTACTGTTCATCAGTTCATTATCAAATTCAATATACATATTCTCTACCTACTTGTCCCAATCTTTATTATACCAATCTGGGGCATCATATTCTACTAATCCGGATTTCAATAGTGCTAATTCAGTTATTAACTTTCCGTTAAGATTAAACTGAACTAACAATCCATCATATCCTTCTTTTTTCGCTACAATGTGATAGAATGTTTGTAAGTCATCAAGACCTTTTGTCATTCTATATATTGTACCTTTGTACTTTATAAATACAAAGTCTTTTGTCACTTCCACGATTTCTGTATTTAATATGTTATTTAATTTAGCACTTAGATACGCATCTGTTATACTCTTTTGTTCACCTAAATCAATAAGATTTACTTTATCTAGATCCAGAACAGAAGTAAGTACTGCACCGTCTTCATCAGTTCCGTCTTTCCAATAAGATGTAGCTTGATCTTTATCATACGTCCACCACTCAGCTCTACCGGGACCAGATACATTAGGCTGTAAACCTTTGATAACTCCTCTATAAACGGGAATCTTATTCTCAACTAATCTAAATTTCATGTTGTCGCCTCTGAGTTGGACAATAAATTATCAAAGTCTATCTGTCTCTTCATTGGTTTATCTTGTCTCTGGAAACGATACTCGTTACCCACTTTGAACTGATTCTTTGTTCTCGCCCACTTATTAGAAGTGTCAAGCAAATCATTATCAGCCTTAACAGATATATCAGGTTCTTCAGGTGGTTCTTCTTCTGGAGGCGGTTCTTCAATTTGAAGTTGAACGTCTCCTTCAAACTCCTTCTCATAAATAGCAGGATAGATTATATCAGCATACAAGTTCTCGTAGTGCTTTTCCATGTAGTTAACATAATTGAAAATAACGGATGCAACTTTTGTTAACCAGCTATTATTAGAAAGAACTAATAAGATATGTTTGCAACCTCTACCTTTTGTGTCATTGGGATTAGTTATATTAGAAGGACGCGTTTCTTTCTCGCCCATAATAACATCATGAACACTAAGGAAATAGGCTTGACGATATTTGAAGTCAGGACAGCTACATCTTACATAAACATTGTCTCCGTTAAACGCAGTAACAAGAGCCCTAATAACACAGCGAAGATTAAACAATCCGCCATTGGACTCTAACTGTTTATGTATCTCATCAAGTACTCCGCCAAAGCTAATTCGGACGATGTAATCGTCTGTTTCTCCTCGAACCTTTATATCTACATCTAGAATATTTTCTTGGAAGAACTTATTCATATTGATAGCATTCATTTCTCTAACAGAGTTTGCTACCTTACTATGTAATCTTCTTTCAAATCTATTCTTACCACGGTATTGATTATCAGGAGCATAATTATCTGCACTTTTTGATATTGATATTAACTCTTGTCTCTTATCTTCTAGAAGTCTATTCACAGAGTAATTATACCTCCTTTGTTAGTTACTTCTTTTCTAGATGTTCCTTATTCAACATTAAGAAACAAAGTTCTCATATCTGATTTTACAAGAGCACCGATCATTTCATCCATGCAAGCCTGTTCAATTTCTCCTACTTGCTCCGTATATTCATCGGGGCACCAATCAGGATTGTATTCAGGAACTGCAGCTTGTACTTCATTTGCAGTTACTACCTGTTCACTTAAGAATTCAAACACTCTTTTGTGATACTCTTCTTCAAGAAAATTAAATACTTTATTTCTTGCTGTTCTAAAATCAGATTCTTTCAGCTCTTGTTCGTTTAGAACATTTAATGATTCTTCTAAAAATGCTTTATTCATAGTTACTCCTTTATCTCTGAGCATTCAAGAACAGAGATTTCATATCAGCGTCAACACGAGCTTCGATGATCTTCTCAAATGCATGTTCGTCAATTATAGAAAGCTCTTCTATATACTCGTCAGGGCACCAGTCTGGGTTGTACTCAGGAACAGCATTCACAATCTGCATTGTTTGTGCTCCTGAATCTGCATACTCTTCTTCAAGCCAGTTTTCATAGAACTGCTCTAAGAAATTTCTAACTTTTCTCTTAACCTCTGAAAGATTTTCTGATCTTTCAGATTCTTCATTTAACTTTTCAAATGCTTCATTAATGATAACTTTATCCACTGTTTATTCCTCAAATCTGCTAACGAATTTTCCTTTGTACGCATAAGATTCTAGTGAAAGATTCTTTGATATTGCTTTACTTAATGCTTCTTTTATTTCTGCTACATAGCCTCTATCTCTTAAAGTTTTGAATATTTCGTTTCCTTTTCCATATTCTCCTTCAAGAGAAATAGAGTTCTTCCTCATTAAATACAATAAATCAATAGTATTAGCAATCTCATCATAGTTATTACTATCTATTGCTTGTTGTATTTGTTGTGTCCACTTTTCCATATCTTTTTCAATATTGTGCTTTGTTACAGAAGTATTCTGTTTAGGCTCTTTAACCCACCTGTCATCGCATACAGAATATATACCATTTGAAACTACAGAAGAGTGCATATCCTCTACATATAGTTCTACTGGAATACCTTTAATTTTTATATCAAACTCTTTATTAAAAGAGGACTTCTTCATATTATAAATCATTGTTTGAATGTCTTCTGGTATATCTTGTACTAGTTCCGGATTAACTATCACATGAACATCAAGATCAGAATACTGTGTATAATTGTAAGCAGCATTACTACCAACAATAACTATATCTACAATATGAATAGGTATTTCAACATACTCTTCAAAGTTTGCTACAATATCGACGATCTTTTGTCTTACTTCTGGAAGTAGTTGATTGTTTTCATATAACTTTGGATTTAGAGTATCATGAATTTGAAAATCTTCATTAAGAATAGTTTTCATTCTAAAATTCCTTCACGTCTGTTTTGAGTATTCGCACCCACAATAATCTTGTTGATATAAATTATACTTTTTACATAGCTCTAAAGAACGAGGAAATAGATACCCGAAATCAAATGGCATATACATTATACCACTCTTTCCACCAACACTAGTTCCAATACGATTTATAACAGCTGAATCTTTATATGGGCTGATTGTTAATGTTGTTGAAAAATATCTAAATCCATGTTCTTTTGCATACTTAGCAGCTCCTTCTAAACGCTGATGAATACAAACTGCGCATCTTTTACCACCTTCTGGTTCTTTGCTCAAAGATGAACAACAAGAATAATATTCTTCAGGATAGAAGTTTGCCACCACAACAGGGACATTATAGATAATTCCTAATCTAGTAAGTTCGTCTGCTCTCTTGTAGTATTCTACTTCATCTGTGATACAAGGATTATAATAGTACAATGTTATATCAAAATACTTGGAATACTCATCAATAACAGCGCTACTACAAGGAGCACAACAAGCATGCATTAAAAGTCTGTCCATTTACAGTACCTCCGTTTATTCATAAATAAATACAATTTTATTCAGATTAGATCACTCTGTTATACTCTTCAAGAATAGAACAACTCTGACGGCATACTCTGTGGAATTCTTCAAGTCCTTTATCCTTAATTAACTCAAGTAGGTAAATAAGCAATCTTTCTGTTTGTGGGTGGAAGTACCTGCCTTTTCTAACTTTAATATAGTAATTCAAAGGTTCAGATTGAGTCCAGCTTTCCTTACTGTATACCATTCCTGCGCCTACCCAGTCGCACACCATTTCTATAACATAATTAGAGGGAATTTTGTTTGCAATAATCTCTCCGTCGGGGCTAAAATCAGTCCACCATTCCCAATGATGTTTATTAGCTCCTTTATGATGAAGCCATGCTTTTGAATAACCTTCTTGTTCTTTTTCTGCCTCAATAGGACTTCTATTTCCTTGAAAATGTTTAGCAGAAGCTGAAAATTCAATAGGACTGAATTTTGATAAGTCATGTATAATACCTTGCCAAACAATGCCACAGGCTTTACATTCTTTATACACAACTAATTTATGTTTACAGATTGTTTTGAAATGTGCCCACTTTGCTCTCATTAGAGTACCTCTTAACTAAATAAAAAAAAAATAGGGAAGGGAGCTAAGTCCCCTCCCTATTATATTATACAATGTTTGTCAGAGACAAACTAGATTAGGCGATGATTCCGCCGGATACTAACAGGTTAGCATTCAGCATCTTCAGATCGTACATTGTGCTCCAGCCTTGCGATGTGCCACCGTCGGCATACTGCAGAAGCATAGTAGGAACAACTGCCATGTAAGGAGCATAAACTGCAGCGCTTGACATCATGTCAGAGCCGTTAACGCCCACGAGGAACTTACCAGCTGCAAGAGCAGGAGATACGAATACTTTCAGAGAACCAAGAGTACCGGCGAAGTAAGGACCATTAACGTCGCTTACAGGAGCAGGATTCCAGTCACGGATGAAAGCAAACACAGGAAGCAGGTCGCTAGCGCAGATCATGTAGTTAGGAACAAATCTCTTTGTACGGTCGTACACTACTCTCTTAGCATCTTCAACGATTTCCATGAATCCCTGATAGTGCTCAGCTTTAGACACGCCTACAGGAAGTGTCTTGCTCCAAGACAGACTTACGTCGGTAGGAGCATTGTCGATTAACATCTGAACGATCTCAGTGTCAATCTCGTACTCTAACTGGCCAACAGCCTTCTCGGCGAGCTGGTCACCAAGGTCAAAGCCGTAATCGGTCTTGGCTTGGAAAGCAGCGATCTGAGAATAGAAAACAGCAATTCTACGAGCTTTTGCTACGAGAGCGATGTTCTTCATCTCAGCCTTGAGCATAGGCAGATCGTCCTGAGGAACGATGATGTTGTCATAGAAGTAAGCTACACGGTCAGTAGCTAACAGCGTAGTTGTGATAGTTTTACCATCAGAACCAACATTAACATAAGTCACAGTGCCATCAGCGTGAGAAACTTTAACGTCGTACTTGGTTCCATTGTCGTCGAAAGAACCTTTCACAACAGGAGTCCAAGAAAGAACGAGAGAAGCGCCAGCTGCAGGAGTCTCAACAACTCTGTCACCAGTGTAGTCAGGATCCACATCGCCAAGAGCGAATGGGCTGTTCAGGAATTTACCAGCAGCGGTCTGACCCTTAGTCTTGCTAGCAGAATACTCAATGTAGGTGATGAAGCCGCTCATTGAGCTCATTGGATGCACGATAACGAGATCATGAGCGATCAGGTTAGGAAGTGCTACGGTTGTTAAATTAAGGGTGAATTTCTTGTAAAGGCCAAGATCACTTCTTTGAGTACCGGAAGCTGCATCAAAAGCCTCAGCGATGAACTTAGAAGTATTGTCAAGGACTTTAGCAATCACTAATTTCTTGTGATTGTCCATTTTGTCGCCACTGTGAGCTCTGCTGTACACAGACTCAGAAACAGCGAGACGACCTTTATACTGTTCTAAAAGTGTCATGATATTTATAAACCTCTTATATATAAAATTAATGTAGTTTTGCTAGAGATAACAGACTCTCATCTACTACATCATCCTGGTTAGTAGGAATGATTTCTTTCTTCGGAGCTGTAATCTTAGCGTTTAGCTTTTCCTGAAGTTTCATTGACTGGAAAGGTAGTCTACTGAGATTCAGATTAACTGATTGTAAACTCTCACATACACTATCAATATCATCAAATGTATAACTTTCAGGCAATCTATTCAAAATTTCATTCTGAGATACACCTAGTCTTAATGCTTGCGATTGAATGTACCTATCAACAGCACCAGCTGCAATATTCTTATACTTTTCAACTAACTTGTTCGAAGCACCAAGCTTTTTGGAGTATTCTGTCTTCTTAATCTCTAAGTCTTTCTTAGCAGTTGAAAGCTGTTCATTTAGAGAATCAATCTTGCCACTACTATTTTCGTTGGCTACCTTGAGCTGTTCTTGGAGCTCTCTGATTTTCTGTTTACTTGAGCTAACCGACTCAACAAGCGACTTTGAATTGGCTTGGAGTTTAGCTACGTTAGCTGCACTCGCTTTCTTCGATGTAGTAAGTGCTTCTTTGAGCTGTTTTACATCGTTCTCTGCTTTACTCAACTTTTCTTCAAGGGACTTAACTTTCTTCGCTTCTTCAGATAATTTAGATATTGATTGCTGATAACTCAATATCTTTTCATTACAGGCGGACTCCTTAGTATAACTAACTGATAATTTCTCTTGTAACTCAATTATCTGCTGTTCTTTTTCCTTATTCTCTTTTAATAAGGTTTGGAGTTGTTCGACCAAGTCTGCCTCGTTATTCTCGACTGCAACACTTTCGTTAACCTCCTCTATATTTTCAACGGAAGGAGCTTGCGCTTCTTCAGACGTGTACTCAAGATTGAGCTTGTTAAGTGTTTCTTGCATTATTTTTCTGTCAGAATCACTTGCACTGTTTAATGATTCTGCAAGAGCTTGCTTCAATGTAACATTTGAATCTTTTAATGACTCAGTTACATAATTCATACGGGCCGCTTTGACAGCTGGCAATAGAACTACGTCAAAGCAACTGAATTCATATTGATCAGGATCAACTTCCTCATTTCCGTCGGAACTAGGGTACACTTCCCCTGATCCACGTGATGAGATGCCCATCTTATATCCGTAATCGCATAACGTTTTAAGTATACGACCATTGGGAGTATCTAATATATCAAAGGTTCCAACTAGCGTACCATCGTCATTCTTTGTAGGAGGAGCTGGCATACAAATAGCGATCTTCTCCATATCAACTTCTTGACGTCCTTCGGGGTGACCTAATTCTCCAAAATAGCCTCCATTTTCAAATGTCTCTTGAGCGATAGGACTATTGAAAACATTTTCCCAAAGTTGCTCTGAATATTTTCTCCCATTTCTTGTTGGGTTAATAATGTCTGCAACAGGTCCGGATAATTTTCCTAAAATAGGGCTACCCTTTTCACTAACAACTGCGGAACTGTCAAACTTTAGTTCTTCATTTGAATTTTTTTCCATAATGTTCCCTTTCAAGACATCATCAGAGAAGTCTGATTTAGTTTCTGCTCTCTAAGTCTTTTCATTGCTGCTTTAGTAGCTTCACTTATCTTTCTTGATCTTTCAGCCTTTTCCTCTTCTGACATCTTTGAATGCCATTCTTTTATGGTTGCGGATCGTTTATCCCGTTCTTCTTGAGATTGATATAAACGGGGGTTAGCTTTCCGTTTTTCGCTCATAATCTTTTTTGAGCTTTCTGTATGTTTCTTACCATACATTCCATTTAACTCTCCCGAACAAGCTTCTGATAACTTGTCGTGAAGTTTTTGTTTGTATTCATCCGTTCTGCTTTCCATCCAAGCATTAACGGAATTTCGTATCTTTTCTATTCTTTCTGGAGGTATATTTTCTCTTTTATGAACTTCTGAAAGATGCTGTAATGTTTCCAGAGAGTGCTTATGACCGTAGAAGCCATTGTGTTCTCCATACATACGAGGTGTATGACCTCCAGCAGATATGTTATATCCAACTAAAGGGTTAGTTGAGTCAAAATAATCTATCCAATAGATTTCTTTTTCGTTTAACTCGTCTTCTGATTCTGCAGTGTCGATGAGCTCAACTTCTAATCGGTCTCCAACTTCTCTACCTTCTCGTAGAAGTTTATTCCGAATATTAGTTATTACATTTCCAGAGCCAGTATAGCACAAACCTTCAAATTTTTCTGCTTTATGCTGCCCAATGTAAATTAGACCAGTCTTCTTATCTGTGGTCTTGTATATGTACCCATACATACAAATTACTCCTTGTGTTTGATAGGTAAATGAAGCTTGCGGGCCCGCTACCAAACACAAGTTTCATTTATATAGTTTAAATATATTCACAGTATATTATACAATACTTAGATATATCTTGACTGTATAAATTTAGCACTAGGTTTTTAGAAATCTAGTCTAATTATATAAAATAATTAAAAAACAATATCTTCATTGATTTGTGGAGTTTGATTTGTTACTTCATTTCTTGTTATTGAAGTGTATGCAGGTTTCGGAGGAGTAGGTAAAGTATTTACCGGATAGAAATCTCTGTAACCTTTTTTCCATGTCTGATTAACAATTTCTTTTGCTAAATCTTTGCTTCCTTTTGAGTATTTTATAATACTCTCAAGTCTCATTCTCCACTGTGTACTATTTATTGATTTATATAATTGTTGGTCTACTAAGTAACTATTGATGTAATCTGCAAGTTCGTAATCTTGAATTACTTCAAATGTTGTGTCTATACACTGCTCTTTGTTAGATTTCTTTTTCGGTTTAGTTTCAGGCTTCTTATTAGCTTCCTCAACTAAATTAGATTTTCCGATATTTGTAAATGGAGTTTCTGCAATATTGTTAATTGTATTTGTTAGTTGTTTATTATTATTTGTATCAACTAAGTTAACATCTTGCTCTTTACTTTCTTGAGAACAGGCTGTGGAGTCAGTTAAGTTCTTTTCTTCTTCAAGCAAAATATTGTAGAATTCTTCTTCATCAATCTTGAAATATCGCTTGGCTGGCATTCCGCTTATCCTCATATCTATAATATGAAGCTGTGTCAGATGCCGTATGATTGATCTTTGCTGATAGTCTGATAATGTTGTTGCTTCCATAACATTTTCAACGGTGCTATAGAAGTATCCGTCATCAGTTAAACAACCTTTCTTACTCCAATAATCATACTCAGAAATAATTTCTCCAAGAAAGATGCTTTCGTGTAGACCTAACTTTCTTGCAAGAGTTTTGTTGTATAGACCGTAGTTGTTATTTGCAAATTGCGAAAGTAATTTCTTTTCTCTAGATGTAAGACCCATTCTGTAAAGTTCCTCCGTTATTATTTGTTATTCTGTAGCGCGTTTTTCAGCTATATATTTTTCCATGATTTCACGTACTGCTGGAGTATTCTTGAAAATGAAATCACAGTATGTAGGATTCTGGACGTTTACTTTCTTTCCCTCACAGCGGATACCAGCATTGACTAATCTGTCTGCTAACTTCAAGCTGTGTATGTAAAGGAATTCAGATTGAATATCTTCCATATTATACATACCTCCGTTATTGTATAGTCTATATTATAGTATATTTGATGCTTGAATTCAACTTACATCTCTGTAACAAGTCTCTAGTGCTTTGATATCTGCTCGTATAAGAGAAAGTAGCTTCAAACAGTTCGTTAAATCATATGTTTTTGTATAATAGTACAAGCACTGATATACTTCTTGTAATCTTGCGAATCGGAAGAATATTTGTTTATTCTCAACCGAATCTGCAAATAGAGTTGCTTGTAACGCATATGAATTTAGTGTTGCAAGAATCTTGTTGATGTTATTAACATCAGGGTCTTTCATCAAATTTATATACAATGTTGACCGTTTGTTATTATAACTCTTTCTTAACTTCTCATAAAAAGAAGCAAGATCAAGTTGCCTGTGGTCATTTATAAACTTTAATATCTCGATACTTGGTTCTGACAGTTTGATTAACTTCTTAATCATCAGAGAGGAGTCAACTCCACTCTCTTCAAGATCAGTTAGAAGAACTAAACAGTCGTTCTTAGATATTGCCATTTTGCATCCTTTCCCAGTATAACTGGATAAATTACATATTCGCTGTATCTGTCATATCTATTCCTAAATCAGCGGGAGACGGGAGTTCACCAATCATCTCTTCTCCTCCGCCTATTTCTTCTCCGCCTTCTGATCCAAGATCCATTTCTTGAGGTTCAATCTCCATGTTGTCAATCGGAGTTGATCTTCTCATACCGCCAGGACCACCGTGCATGTCTATATCGATGTCCATGTCGTTATCTCCGCCTTCGTCTTCGACGGGAACTTCTCCATTTTCTAATTTATCAATCTCTTCTTGTACCACGTTTATTACCTCAGGATCTTCGATAATTTCGGAAAGGAGAATCTTCAGAATCTTTAATCTTTGGACAGGATCTTCAATCTCTCCTACTAGGTTCATAATGTCCTGTGCTACTCCAACTTTAGAAGACAAGTTATCGCGTCTATCAATTTCTTCTTGAGTTGTTGGAGGCTGCATTCTAAGAGTAAACTTGTTTACATAGGACACAAGACCTTTGTCTAATAGCAGTAGATTTATCAAATCAGTTATTAACTGAATAGTAGTGCTTTGAATTCTCTTAACAGTTTTTGCATATCTTGAAGAGATCAGAGACAGAGCTGTTCCACCGTTAAACCCAGCACTGTCATCAGTGTCACCAAGATACTGTTTTGGAATCTTTAATCCACTATATAACTTATTCTTGAAATAATCAATGTCACTAAGTCCTTTAACATCAATATCTCCGCCAACTTGCTGTGGCGTAATATTTCCGATGCCATTATGTATAGGAACATATATACAGTTTTCCATTGGACCTGGATTTGTATACTCTGACATCATGTTGCCAGTATCAAGAGCTGACTTCTGTTCAAATAGCGCCTTGATGCCCATCATATGTTTTCCAACATTCTCTTTAGGCATATCACCAACTTCTACATTGATGATTCTCAAAACAGAGCTCTTGGTTAATCTATTCAGTAATAGTGAGTTCTCTAATAGAGTTAAAGATCTCCATAGTTTATAAACTGAGTAGAGAATGGACTGTCCATGACGAACTGTATAACTAAGTTTGCTATCCGAATCAACATTCTCTGGATCGTCATCAAGAAATATATCTACAATTTCTGGGAACCTCTGAAAATCATCTTCAAGAGACGCATGAACGAATGTAGTGGCATCATAAACAGTAACGTCACTTCTCTTAAACATATATCTCCAAACAGGAACATCAATAGCTGTTTGCGTCTTTTGAACTCCACTTCTAACGGGAGCTTTTATGTAAGCATACGTCTTGCCAAACTTAGTTAACTCGAACATCTCTGCAGGGTTTGGTACCATCTCTACATACTGAGCGTACCTGTCGTTAGCGTCATAAGCATGTACTGTTACAGACTCATTCAGAGGATCTTCTGGATCATCAATATGCTCAAACTTCTCTTGCAAATCTTTTCTTTCTTTAGAAATATTTTCAGCAGAGAAAAGTCCGTCTTCCATATCAGAAGTTCTAAATAGACGAAGGTACACATCACCGTACTTGCATAAACAGTAAACCCATTTGAATATATTCTTATCTACATTAAGTACATCAAGTAAATAAGTTATATATTTTGAAATAGATTCATCTTCAGATTGACACCAAACAATTCTTCCATTCTCTGCAAGTTCTGTTGAGTCTTCTGCATATATTTCCATTGCTGCTGCAATAGTTGTATCCTCGCACATAGTGTCAAGAACTTCATACATCATTTCTCTATTCTGAGAAACTTGTGTGAAAGATTCTAACTTACTGATGTCAACCATACTAGATTTGACACCATCAATCAGTGCTGAATAAAAATCTCCATTAGTATCTATTCCGATATTCTTTTGTGGAGCAGGAACAGAGTTTATTTTTGTTCCATATAAATCAGGAGCATCTGTAAACACAGAATCTTGATTATTGAAAGTATCTGCCATATTAACTCCTTTGTAAAGTAATTACAAAATAATTCCATTCATAAGATAACTTGAATAGATATCTTGTGCTGCTCCCATTCCAAAATCTATAAAGGAAGATTTTTCAGCGCGCACAGGATCTAATTTCTTAAGCTCTTCTTCAAAATTTAATACAATTTGTTGCCTGTCTACTTCTCCGCCAGCAGAGCTAACATCAATTGTTGTCTGTATTGTGTCTCCCCATTCGAAAGCAAACTCTTCAGCATGTTGTGAAGCATTATAAAGTGCACCACATATACCGTCCGCCGCGTCTTTTGATGCAAGTGGAGGGTGATCAATTTTACCATTCGCATCTTTCTCAAGACCTATGAGCTCTTCTACAAGCCTGACACTTGGATACATATCTAGGCGTTGCTCATATATTGCATTCTTGAGTGTTAAGTATGGTAAACAAACTCTTTGCTCTCTGTCAACTCTATCAACAGATATGACAGACGTATTGAAATGTTCTGCTTTTAGAACTTGAAGTAAATCATAAGACTGGAAAGTATCTGCTGAAAGACCTTTAACATTGAAGCCTTCATTTCTTAACCATCTTATAAAGTTTCTATTCTTTTCAAATGAAACTTGGCAACCTTTTGGAGCTTTCACACTAACATGAAATGCTAATGTGTAGTATAAGTCCTTTGACGGATCTTCTCCGGGCTTGGTCGGCTTCTTACCATTTATCCAGATACCACCAATACCTGTAGCGTCGCCCGTCAACGACATGTCAAGGTGTATGTATAAAGGTCTTGATTTTAGCACAGGATCTATTCTACTCTTATCAATAAAGTCGTAATACTGTGCTGTATCATCAGGACCGTCACCGACTGTTATTAACTCTTTTGTAAATAAGTTCTTTCTTGTATCATTTCTGATAGCAGCCAATCTACTACCAGCTATATACTTAGTAGTTCCTGACGTAGATATACCTGCTATATCTGTTAACGCGACATTGATATCATCAATAAAGTTCTCATAATAGCCCATCGGAACATCAAGTAGAGTATAACCTTTATCTCTATACGCTTGTAAATCTTGTTCCGTTGCGTCAAGAGGAACTACTTCACTATCAAGAAACTTATTTCCTACTGCCACTTTGAACTTTACATAACTATCTTTATCTGTTCTAATAACCCACTGAGGTTCATCAACAATATAAGTAGTCTTGCTTTCGTTCTTCTTCTTACCTTCTATAAATGTTTCCATGTAAGACTGTTCAGTCCTTTTAGAAGATGCAAGTATAAGTAAAGTAGGATTATATTCTCCGTGCATGAAACGAGATTGCATACGAGCACTTGCGGCACTAACAAGCTCTTTTGCTTTCTTTTTCTGTAACTCAACATCTTGTGTAGGTACAAAAGAAATCTCGTCGCAAAAACAAGCAAATAATGCACGACCTAAAATATGTCTTGGTAGAGAACCATATAGTAGATCTATACCTTCTGGGGGAACCCAAACAATATTTGTATTACCAGAAACTGAACCCTTTTTCATAAACCAAGGTGAATTCTGTAGTAACTCTTGACACTTCTGCCAACCAACACCGGCTGCTGCATCCATTGTTATATTTATGAAAGCAAAGGTAATCTTATCAATTGGTTGTAGTCCATAATGTAAATATGGATCCTTCAAACACATCATTCTGTATAGCTGATAAAGCATACACAGGACAGCGACAAAAGACTTACCAATACCAATTGATCCTGTTAAAGCAAGTGTATTGTAATTTGTGTCTACATTGTTTGGAAATATTTTTTTAAGTGTTTCTACCCAGTAAGGATATACTGTTTTCTTTCCTTCTGCATTTATTAAGCTTCTTCCGAGATACTGTTCATCATATAGAAATGTTTCTACATCAACAGGAATCTCCGCGTAATCTTGATAGATAAGATCTTGATGCACTTCGGAAGAGCCTGACTGTGAATACTGTTTTAATATCTGTAAAGCAACTTGTTTTTCTGCTTCACTAAGATTCTCTAATTCTTTTTGTACTGTAGAATAATCTAAGTTTAGTGTGTCAGGCAAAGTCTGCTCACTTCCTTTGTATATTACCACACTCTGTCGCTATAATCGTCTTCAATTACATAAAAGTCTTTTCTGTTTGTAACAGTTTTCATAACTAACTCATTATCGTCATTGAGTACTTTAACTCTTATCTGATACTTATATTGACCAGGACGTATTGACATTGTGTCTTCAGGAGTTAGTCTAATTATTATGTTACCAAATTCATTTATATTAGTATTTCCTGTGGTAACTTGAGGCTCATATTCGTCTACAATTTCAGTTACAATATCTCCGTCTGTCTTGAATGTTTTCTTTAGAATGAATTCATAGTTAACAGAATTAGGAAGAAAAATATAGAAAAACAGCATACAACCGTCGTTAGCTTCAAAGTGGTACGCTGTTTTACTATCATCAACATACACGGGAGATACAAAACTAAAATCGTCGCCTCTACTCAAATAAATATTCTTGTGTTGGTCGATTCTCTGCATCTTATATTTACCTTATTATTCTTCAGGAATATATAATACACACTGGAAAGCGTGAGCCTTATTTCTGATGCTTCCCGGTCCAATCTTATATTTCAATTCGTATGCTTTAGCAACATTGACAGCATTTGTTAAGCTCTCTTTGTCCTTAGCATATACGATTATGTTTCCGTCAACATCAGTGGAGATGTCTTCGGAGTTGTATCTTTGAGAAGCTTTCTTATTTACTTTATTCTTTGACCCATCAGTGTCTTTTTCTAATTCATTATAGACACGGTCGAACAAAGTTGCAGCCATCGCCTTTTCTTCAGCTCTCTGCTCAGGAGTAAGGTCTACTCTACGCTGTCTACCATCGTCTTCGTTCAAAGATTCATCAACGGACTTTTTTGGAACTTTAATTTCTTCAAATTCCTTATAGTTCATCGGATTAAATCCGTAAATATCCTCTACATCGGAAGCAGCCCACACAACATCAACAACACCGAAATCTCCTCTTACTGGTAAACCAACTTCTTTTGCATGTGCTACGGCTTCTGGGCCTTTCTTCCAAACAACCCAGTTATCTACACCAGCATAGTATACATGGTACATGTATGTGTCGTAGTCCTCATCTTCGGACTCATTGACAGCTTTCATACTCTCTTCAACAGCAGGAGCACTAGATAACATAGACTTCTTCCATTCATTCATTGCGTTGATAGCATCATCATACGTTAAGAATTTCTTCAGGAATATTCTCTCCTGGTTTCCATCTAGATCTTCTGATACAATATCCACCCAGATATCAGTAGGATCATCAACACGACCGTGAGGGTGAATAGAAATGTCATACAGTTTATCTCCAAACTCTCTGCTACTGAATAAAGACATCTGACGTTTCTTAACTTTGTCCATTAAGTCAGCGGGATCAAAATCTCTTAAACTTCCATTTGAGAAATCAAAACTTTTTTTTAGAGCTTCGTCCATGTCTCCACTAGATTCAACTTCCCACTTGTCCCATCCGTCATCTTCTGAGACTTCACCGTCAGCTAAATCATTAGCAGCATCAATCAAATCATTTGCTAACTCTATAATATAACGAGCTAATTCAGTGTAGGTGTCTGCATGAGTTGTATAACTTCCTCTAACACAGTTATCAATCTCATACTTTACTCTACCAAGTTCGTCAAGGATTTCTAACAGATTGTCATTTTCTAATTCCCAACCATCAGTAGAAAATCCTTCATCAAGATCTTGGGCAGGAGACTTCTCGTCTTCCTTCTTACCGAGTATAGGTTTTTCAAAAGGCTTTGCTACCTTATCAAAATTGTCTTGTGCCTCTTTTGATGTTTCAATAGCATCTCCAGTAACAGCATCAATTACTGTTTTTGGGTCCTTTAAGTTATCAAAATTGGTAATTTCTTCTACTAATTTATTTATTTTCATCTGCTATTACTGCTCCTTCTTCTTCAACAGTATTAGATTCTAATTCTTTAATAGCTTCCTCTTCTCCAACAGAAATATTTTCTACGTTAGGAGAAATAGTTGCAAGAGCTCCTTGTAATTTTCCGATATGGTTGTTTACTTCTGCTGCAATACCTTTAACTAGGTCTGCAATATCTGACATATTATTTGATTCAGCATTAGCGATTAACTCATTGTAAGAATCATTCATGCCCCAATTATCAACAATAAGTTTATTCAATAGACCAGCGATTCCAAAATCTGGACCCATTACGGGAGTTTCTTCCTTTGGTTCCGACTCAGTTACTACTTCTGGTAATTCTGGCTCAGGAATGGCATCAGGAATAATTGCGTCGTCTTCGAACAGATCTTCATCTAGATCAAGAGAAGCAGATTTTCTTCTCTTTACGTCGCAGCTCTCATCAACAGAATTGCTCCACAGCTTTATGATACGCATCATCTTACTATATGAAAGACCGTCCATATCTTGTCTCATTCCGAAAACACTGTAAGTGCCATCTTTATGTTTTGATCCACATACGGGACCGTCATCTGTAGCATAGAAAGCAACTTCATCGTCATCTACATCGTCAGGAGCCCAACCTTGAGAATCAATCCATTCTTCAACAGAATATTTTCTAACAGGAGATTCTACAAGTAAATCTTCAAACAGATTTTCATCTAGTTCAAGTGAAGTTTCAGTAGACTCTTTAGCTGCTTCGTCCATATCTACTTCAAAATCATTTTCATCATCTTCAAATCCGTTATAGTTATTATACCATTCTACAGCTTCTTCGTTACTATCACATTCCCAATCAGCATAGTTAGGATCAGGTCCATACAAATCGCTGTCTCCGAAGATGAAGAAATAATTATTGTTGTCCTCATCATAATACATTGTGTATTCAGTCCAGAATCCATCACTGTCCATGACAGACTTAGAAGCTACTTTGTAGTAAGGAGTGTCTTCAATCTTGTCCCAGTATTCATTCAGTGACTCTTCTAGAAGACTTTCCCAGCCTCTATTCTTAATCTCCGAAACTAATTCATCAGTAGTTAAGTTATTTAAGTAGTCCTCATCCTTTGATGAGAGGTCGGGAAACTGATTAAATATTCTTCCGAGTAAAGAATATCTATCAAAATTTTCATTGAGTTTACTTATTTTCATAGTTTTATTCTTCTCCTTGATGGTTTCTATCCCACTCTTCAATAGCTGCTTCGTATGCAGATTGAAGTGCTTCATAATATTCAATAAATGTAGCTGTTTCCCAATCATCTACACCGTGATTTGCAAGTTCTTTATTAACGTCGTAAAAATGTCCATATTCATTGAATAAAGTTTCCGCACTTTCCGCAGCTTCTTCAGATAGTGACATTCTATTATCATCAATCCAGTCATTCCAATCATCAAAAATAAGTCCTTCAGGGAATTCCCATTCCATATCTTTACAGAACTCAAGGAATTCTCCTACAGCATCTTGTAATTTTCTAAATAGATTAGATTGTAAATCTTCTTTCAGACTTTCATCTTTCTCTTTATACTTACCAGTTAAATAAGCAGAAATAATGTCAGGATCATTTGTAGAATTTACTACTTTTCTTAATTCTTCTTTTTCTTCAGGAGTCATTGTAGGAGCTACTGCTTCAAAAAGATTTCTTAAGTCTAAGTAATGCTCATTGTCAATACCTTGTTCATCAAGGCGATTTAACTTTTCTTTTATAGTCATTTTTTCTACATAAGTCTCATCAGGAATATCGTAATCTGGGTCATACTCCTTGACGGTTTTTCCTTGCTTTCTTTTCTCAGCAAAATCTTTCATTACATCTTCTATATCTTTTGCGTCTTGTAACCGATTAGCAATTCTCCATAGTTGCTGGTCAGTATACTTTTCAAAGTTATAATTCTTTCCGAAAGATTTTATCTTATTTATTAAGTTAGTTCTTTCAGAGCTTTCTTTGCTCTCATTTAACTTGGAAGTAGAGATACTTTCATTTAACTTTTCAATAGCTTCCATGTATTTCTTTGCTGACGATGAATCTCTGAAGTAAAGGAAAATCTGACTTGAATGATTTTCAGCAATCATATGTACACCAAAGATCTCATACTCAACTATATCATTGTTATTCTTATAGATAGGACCAACTTTCTGTCCTACTTCAGTAACATAATATTGAGGATCAAATTCACCGTCTGGATCAATAACTACAACAACATCGTCCATATTACGAACTTGAAGTTTTTGAGCTATTCTCTTAAATAGTCTTAAGTCTTTATCAATATCGTCGTCAGACATATTGTCTACCATTCCTTCAATTATGTCAGACAGATATACCCAATCACCATTAGTAAAACTTTCAGAAATTTCAGAGAATGTTGCACTGTCATCAGTACTATTGTTGAAAACTTCAGCATTCTTTTCTGGATCACCTGGATACAATGTAGAGAAGAAACCTGCTACATCTTTTCTCTTTTTTCTTGATTCGTCTAAGAGCCCAAATTCTTTATAGAGCTGATTTGCAAACTCTTGCTTTTCTGAACTAGGAAGACCTTCTGTAGCTGAGTATAAAAGAGCTTTCTGAAGTTCTTTTTCACTATACACTCCACGTTCAATCGCGTACTTTGCTTCTTTAGGAGTAATCCCTTTCATGTAAGACAAAGCACTTATAACATCTTGTTCGGTTGCGGGTGAACGATTTGCATTTAGAAGACTTTCAAACATATCTTCGTCATCTTTCTCCCATATTCTAACCGTACGATATACTACTCTGCCTGAAGGAAAGTATTCTGAGTCTGTACTAAATTCATACTCAAGACCATTAGAAGTCAGATACTGCTCAATTCTCTTCATAACATCTCTAGAGATGTTTTTTACTTCATAGAAAGGAGGTTCATCGTATATCAATTTTCCGAGTTTATATACTCGGGTCTGCATCATTGTCTCGTCAGGTCTCCACTTCAAATCATCAAATTCATAATTTGATGGAACAAGGTCATGAAGGTCTTCATAAATCTTATCTATATTTAACATTGTATATTTCTCCTATTAATAGAAGTCTCTTTGGTTTAGACCATAGTAAGCATACGGATCTTTATTATATTCTACACTGTCTTTGTACTGTTCGTATGCATCAGCCTCGAAGAACTGTTCAGCGTCGTCACCGAATTCATCAAGATGGTCAAACAATACTTCTTTGATTGCTTCCATTTGCTCTTCAAGATCTAATGAATCATAATCAGGATATTCTTCATGAATGAATTTTTCAAGTACTTCCTCTAATGTTTCTTTTGAGTAGTTCTTAAGAACTGCTTCCATAAAATTATGCTCATCATCAATAGTTGGTTCAAATTCAAACTGTTCATCGTCATATTGTCCGAACCAATAGGAAATACTATTCAGATATTCTTTCAAGATAAATTTCATAGTTGATACCTCTTTATATGTATATCACATTTTTATACAATATAATTTAGCAGAAAGTTTAAGTGTTACAGTAAGTTATTAAAATTTTATCAATTAAAAAACGCCTTCATTCAGAGAAGGCGTTTTTAGAAGATACTACTTATAAACTTAAGCTTCTTTCAGCTGATTGTGGAGAATTAACACTTGTGACTCAATTAGATTTTCAAGAGTTTCCATATCAACAACCAGACCATGTTTTGCTAACTCTTCATTCAGGTAAGCTAGAACATAAGCTTTCTTTTCTGCACCCTGATCTGCATTGTATAGTTGTTCTGCAGCAGCAACTGCAATCTCAACATACATCAAGATCTTGTTCAGCTTATCTTGACCTAACTTCTGCTTTAACACAGGAACTACGAAAGCTGAAATAATAGCGAACACTAGTAAAATAGCTAAGGAACAAATTTGAGTAATATTCATTGTTTATCATTTTCTCCTTCAGTAGAATGTTGTTTTTCTTTATTCATATTCTTAAACTGATTGAATTTGTTACACTGTTCTTCAATCATCATTTTTATTTCAAGATCTGTTATAATAATATTCTTATTAAACAAAATCTCTTTTATAGATTCAGTTGCTTTTATATATTTTTCTTCTCCCAGCATATCGGGATAGAGTTGTTCAACAGCATTGACGCAAGTCTTTACTGTATCTCTTTTTATTCTTTCATTACAGATTTCTTCATACTTTTTTCCTATCCAGGTTCCTATTGCAGTTAGTGCTCCTGTTAGTAATGTAAAGATAATCTGATTACCATACAAGGAAATGAATTCCATTTGTTACTCCTTAGTTAAATGTTCCTGAGTCAACCCATCCATAAACAGTTGATCCACCAGCAGCTGTTCTTATGAGATGATAAGGATGTTTACCTTTTTTGTTTATAATAGTTATTGTTGCTTTTCCAGGCTTGCAACTGAATCCAATATCCAAATAGGAGCTAATATAATGTTTGCTTCCTGTAAAGTTTACAACATCACCTACAGAGTATTCTTTTGAAGTAGACGGAGTTATATTAGTTTCATTTGAAGAAGGTGTAACAGTTGTACTATTTCCATACTTGTTAAGATAATTCTGACCAAAATTGGCTCTTGCAACTTTAACAGCTTCTGATTGATTTGCAGGTCTTTCATACTGTGTCAGTATGATATCGGAAGGAGTTCTAATATTAGTTGCGTTCTTAATTGCAGAAACAATTGCTGGAAGAGAAGCAAACTCGGAAACTAAGAATTCTAGTTGCATTCTAGCGTCGCCTATTGACTTCTTATTAGACTTAGCGTAGTTATACAAGCCTTTCTTAAGAGACCAATAAGTCCATTGAGCTAATCCATAACCGGCACTATCATTCACAAAGTTTGTATAAGTTCCATTATCAACACTTTGTGTATATGTTGTGTCATTATAACCTAACTTTGACTCATACTGGTTTTCAAGATTTGTTGAGATAAGTCCGCTTTCTGCATAAAGGTTGCCCATTATACCAGCTACACCATATTTGTTATTATACACAGACATCAAGTAATCCCAAATATGGTGTAGCTGGTATAATGACAAATA
>Ga0265301_10001072_pt1 | contig 37133 bp, 47 predicted proteins | sample AusTroGonzalo_MG_2_FD_193488 | JGI IMG/M metagenome (GOLD analysis project Ga0265301, IMG submission 193488) | Bovine rumen microbial communities from tropical cattle in Woodstock, Queensland, Australia - Gonzalo_04 | ecosystem: Host-associated > Mammals > Digestive system > Stomach > Rumen ...
TGCTTTGAGCAGTAGCGGCGTTGTTTAAAGCTGTAGTCGCATTGCTTGCGGCGGTATCTGCCGTGCTTTGAGCAGTAGCCGCATTTGTTAAGGCTGTAGAAGCATTGCTTGCGGCGGTATCTGCTGTGCTTTGTGCAGTAGCGGCGTTGGTTAAAGCTGTAGAAGCATTACTTGCGGCGGTGTCTGCCGTGCTTTGTGCAGTAGCGGCGTTGGTTAAAGCTGTAGAAGCATTACTTGCGGCGGTGTCTGCCGTGCTTTGTGCAGTAGCGGCATTAGTTACCGCCGTATTCGCTGTGCTTTGTGCGTCAGAAACTGCTTGATTAGTTGCTTGATAACTGCTATCGTTCGTCAAGGCAGAATTAAATACAGAGCTGTCCAAACTTGAGCCGCTGGTTATGGTCATTTGTCCTTTAATTCTCAAACCATTCGTAGGGTCATATTGTAACCATTGACCAGAAGCGTTACCTATAAAAATACCGTTTAAATTGCCTGTGACTCCATTTACGCCTTTTAAATTGCCAAGTCTTAATATTGGCGTTAAACCGTTCCACGGCGTAGAAGTGTTTTGCCACATATCAAGCTTTGGAGCGTTGCCGTCTAGCAATATACCGCCTGCACCGCTTGTCCCATAATTTACTACTGTCTGGCCAACAGTGGCGGTAAAATATGTTCCGCTGCTTACGGTAAAAGTAATTTGTTTGCCGCTTATTGCGGTTATTTTTCCCCAATATTGATTGTTTGCGCTTTTTACCCTTATAAAATCATTAACCGCAAAACCTGTTACGCTTTCCAAGGTGAGCTTTTTATCAGCAACTGCCGTAACTTTAGAAGAAGGCCTTACTATAAATTCTCCTCCTATCGCAGTTACTTCATTATACTCAAATACGGCACTTTTAATTATGCCTCTTATTGTTACGTTATTAAATTCAGCGCCTTCGTTGTCTATATTCCAACCAATTAAACCGCTGGAATAATTAGAGGTTCTTATTCTGCTGTTTGCGCTGTCTATTTCCAAATCGGCGTTATATATTTTGTTATAGTCTATGGTCCAGCCCGCAATATTGGAAGCTCCATTAGCATTTAAATTAAACACTTTATTTCCGCTATACCAACCTTCAATTCCTGAAGAATTGAATTTAACTCCATTTACGTTTGCTCCAACATTTGAAGCGGTAACAAAAGTTTTTCCTATTATCTCGTTGTTTGAAGTGATTAAATCTGATGTGATGGAATTTGAAGTTATATCCGCCGTTACTATTTTGGTTATATTGCATGAGGCTATATTGCTAAAAGCGCTTGAAAGATTGCCCCACTTATCTAAAGATTTTGCTTTATAGTAATAAGTTTTAAAATAATCAGCCGCTTGGTCTATTAAGGAAGCAGAACCATTTACCGCTGATGCGTAACCAATATCGCTATAAGTTCCATTCTGTGTTTCTGAACGATAAAATCTGAAACCAGAAAGATCAGCAGGCGGATTGCTTAAAGTTGCAGTTATCTTTACATTTTTTAAATAAGGCGATGCCGAAATAGTTGGCGCCGATGGAGCAACGCTATCGCCTGATGTCGTTATGGTTCCGGTTATATACTCGCTTTTGGCGTTTGAGCTTAACATTCGTATTCTAATTGAATACAAGGTTGAGGATTTTACTGGCGATATTTCAAACCTATCGTTTTGTATTAGCCCTAGACTTACCCAATTTGTTGGCGATGCGCCTTCGCCGTATTCTATCGAAGCGCCTAAATATTGGCCATTGGGTAATGTAAAATTTCCTTTAATGGCGATTATAGAGGTCCCGTCTGCCTGAGTTCTCATCTCGCTAGAGAGAGTTAAACCAGAAGCTGTGCCAGGCTGATTAGTCGATACAATTTCCGCTTCGTCATTGTTCCAGGATATTTGAGCCGAAGGCGTTCCAACAATAAAAACGTTTGGGTCATATTTGCAGGCTTCTATTCGGTTTATATGGTCGCCGATTGTTAAACTGGTTATTCTGTATAAGCCGTTTATATTGCCTTTTGTATGATTTACCGTAACTATGGTTCCAACTTTGCAGTTTTCAGGCAAAAATCTTGTGGAAAAAGCTATAGTTTCAGCCGCAATTAAAGAATTTTTGCAAGTGTATTCAAGTATGCTTTGAGCCGTTAAAGCGTCTCTTATAAGATAACTTTCGCCGTTAAATTCCTGTCTGTCTAAATCGGCAATACTTAAAGCGTCTTCGTAATTTGCCGATTGCATAAATTGTGCGGTAATGGGGTTATAAGCATATTGCAAAACTCCACAATTATAAACCCTGCCAGTAAAAGCGCCTAAACCATTTGCAACAAGCTCTATATTGCTTTCGTTATAAACGTATTGGCTTGTTCCCTGTGCTTGAACGTAAAGCCTTCTTTTGCCGTCTGAGCTTATTTCATAGTTTCCTCTGATAGCTCTGCAAATTTCAGTTATCCAATTTTGAGCGGTCTTTTGTTCGTAAATAATGCCATCTAGCTTTAAACCGTAAAGGTTAACATTAGCGATTGCGGTATTAAAGCTTTCTGTGTCGATGTCGCTTTCGTCTATTCCTAACCCCCAACCGCAATAACCAGTCGAAGCAGTCTTTAATAAATAGTATAAAAATCTTGCACCATTTCTGCATTGCTCTTCTGTGCAAGTTCCAAGTTTTAAGCCTACAACTTCGGCGCCTATTTCTACATAGCTTCCGTCATCGTTTCGCCTTAAGCTTTCATTGGTAATCTGAATGTAAGCAATGCCTTTTTCGTTGGTTTGCGAGGCAGAACCTGTGTAGCACATATAGCCTTTTGCCTCTGCCTGAGCTTTGGTTAATGTTTCTTTGCCTATTCTTACATTAACAATCTTCTGGATCTCGCCAACGCATAAATAATAAATGCCGTTTGTTTTGTTCTTTAAAATACCTTTAACTGGTATAGGGTTTTCGGTAGTTCCGCCTACTACCATTGGAACAGTAACATTTAAAGCCGATGAATGGACGTTTTCGTCAACGGTAACAAGCCTTATAAACTCATCTGGCAAATTTTTCGTTAATTCTGGCGCTGTTCTTTCAGTAGCTATTAAACTAAGGGTCCCGTCTCCAGAATTGTTGTAAGCCGTAACTTTGCCAACCCACTTATAATCTGTGTCGGTTATTATTTCCGCTTTTGCGTTCCAAAGCTTTTCATTGTTTGGAATAATTTTATCGTGGTTTATCAGCTGTATTGTTATGGTTGCCACATTAGAGCCTAATTCAGAAAAAGAGCGGTTAAGGCTAATCTGGTTTTTAATTCTGCCCCTGAATATGCCTTTTTCGTCATCGGCAACGGTTTTATCGGCAAATTTATAAACGGTATTGTTTAACGTAGTTATAGTAAGCTTCATTTATACTAGCTCCTCAAAGGCAAAATCTATGCTAGAATCCACAGGGCTTAAAACTTTAACGCCTCTTTGGGTTGCAGGGTAAACAAGGTAAGAGTCTGCAACATCGTTCAAGTCTGTGAAAATAATCGCCGTATTCCAACCGTTTAAGGGCAAAGAAAAAAGATCTGATTTTTCTATGTGTTCCATAGTTACGTTAAAAACGTGTCTTGGTTTGGTTTTTGGAGTTTTAAAATAGCTTCCTGAATCGCTTATGAATGTGTAAAACTCATATTCAACGTCAGGGTTCCATGTGGTTATAGGCGAAAAATCAACGTCTTTCCCAATTATAATGTTTCCTAATTCTGGAACGCTGCCTTTAATTAATGTTTGAGTTGGTATTAAAACCCTAACATAACGATAAGAACTAGAGCTTAAATCAAAAAAGCCCTTAAAAATTCCAACATCATCAGCTTTTAAAGTTACGCTTTTGGAAACGGCAGGACTGCTCCATGAATCAGAACTGTTAGCCTGTATTATGCAAGATTTAAAATTTGCGTTATTTAGCCATATCTTTTCTATGCTTTGAGCGGATCCCAAATCTATTGTTATAGATACCGCCGATGAAAAAGTAGAAGCTCTCCATATAACGGCAGGGTCTAACTCTTTTAAATTGGTAGCTGGGAACAATGTATTTTCACTGCTTGCCGTTATGGCTGAAATGTTTCTGTAATTATAATCTGGCAACAATCGCATATTTTAACCCCAAATTTCTAATTGTTCTGTTTCGTTTATCGCCGTAAGCAAATCGTCTGCGTTTTTTACATTGCCGTTTTGAATGGCCGCTTTAAGCTTCGCAAGTATTTCTTTGCCTGTAGCGCTATGGTAATAAATAACCGTTTCTTTGCCGTTGGTCTGTCTTACAGCTTCGGCGACAACCGTCATAACATCGGATAATTGATCTGCCAATGTGTCTGCATATTTGCTTTTTTCAAGCTCCGCTATTGTGTTCGTATTGTCTGCTATTTCCTGCTGTATGGCTAAAACTTGGTTAAAGGCTTCCTGCCACCTTTCAAAAGCCGATTGCTGTTCTTCCACAGAAAGGCGTGTATTTAAAGCTTCTTCTTTATTGTCTTTCATTATGGATTCATAGGTTTTTAAGGCACTTTCTAAAATGCTTTGTTGCTCCTGGTAAACCGCAATTTGCTTTTGTGTGTCGGTTCCTGCCTCTGAAAGTCTTTTTTGCCAGTCATAATCTTTAAGCCCTGCGGCTTCTAACATAGGCAACATTTGCTGTATTGAACTTGTTGTGTCAAATTTAGAATAATCGTTTCCTAAAAGCTTTGATATAACGCTAGCGTTGTTGCCATACAAACCAGCTAATGTGGAATTGTTTAAAAAATTTGACGTGAAAGTCGTTCTTTCGCTTTGTTGCGCAGTCAATAAAGCCTGTTTTGCTTCTTCTGCCGCTAGTTTGGCTTCGGCTATTTCGGCTTCTGAATATTTGTTAGAATTGCCTTTGTTATATTCGGCGGTAATAGTTGCTAAATTGTTTTGTGCTTGCGTTAATTGTTTTTGTAACTGCTTTATTTGGTAAGAATATATTCCTTGGCTGTCGTATTGAGCCATTGCTCTATTAATAGCTTTTGTGTTTACGCTGGTCGTGTAACTTCTGGTCCTTCTGTCGTAAGTTTTGGTTGTGTATTGCTCAACTAATTTCTGGTAATAATCGTTTCTTGCTTTTTCAGCGTTTGTTAATTGGCTTTGTATGTTCCTAATAGTTTGTTGTGCAGTCTTTTGTTTGTACAAAGTTTGCGATAATTGCGTAGAGTTGTAGTTTTTCGCCGTTGCCATATATTCATAAGCAGATAATGTGTCTAGGTAAGACAAATTAGCTGAACCTATGGTATCGCCTCTTGATAAATTCCATAATTGGTAATTTCTATTAGCCTGTTCTGATTGGCTTAATTGTTGCAATTTTTCAAGATAATCTATACTTGCTTGCGCTTCCTCTTGCCCATGCAAATAGTAGGTTTTTGTTCTATGAAATGGATTATGGTTTTTGTGGGAAGTGGTCCAAGTGTAAGAAAAAATGGCATTTTCTAAAGCCTGTCTTGTCGCTTCCGTAATTCCAACCGCCGTTAAAAGCTCGTCTCTTATGGCTTTTGCATTATCTACCTGTGCATTAAGGCTGTTTGATTTGTCTATGTTTTCGCCGCCTTTTATCTTGCGTTTTCCAAATAAACCGCCTTCACCTGTAAGCCATGAAACACCTAACCCTATACCAACGTTTGTTAATAGATTGCCAAAGTTTAAAGATGATCCGCCTTTTGAATTTTTTGTATAAACCTGTTTGAATATACTGTTTGTTGCGTTTTGCAATACGCCCGTATTACTTCCGCTTAAAACAGAATTGAAAGTGTCGCTTAAATAATTAGATACAGTGCCTTTTAATATGGAACCAAGATTTTGCCTGAAGCCTGAAAAATCTGCGCTTAATAAGCCGTCTGTAATAGCGTTGGCGGTAGCTGAGGAAAATTCCTCATACATACTTTTCCCTGTTTTTTCTATGCCGTCTTTGACATCTTCTTTGGCTAATTTTCCGCCCGAAGCCACAGCGCTTCCAAAACTTAGCATTGCTTTATAGTCGCCAGCCTGCAATTTGTCTGAAAACTCAATCAATTCTTTTTCGCTTTCAGACAAACGGTTTATTTGAGAGGTTAAATCTTTTAAATTTATCTTTGCTGCAGAAGCTTCTATTGTTGCAAAAGCCTCTAATGCGATATTGCTCATTATGCCAAAAGGCCCGTTTAGTGCAGTTACCGATTTAGCAAAATTATCTATTGCCGTTTCTGCTGCTTTTTCTGGATTTTTTACCGATTCAAAAGCTTGTTTAAACGCGTCTTGAAGGCTTTGGGTTTTGATTTTAACTTTTTCGATGTCTTTTGATATTATTCCAGAATTTTTTTCAATAGTTTTAATATCAACTAAACCGCCAGTAATGTTTTTTACAAAGTCAAAAGTTTGTTCGTTTGATGACTTTAAAATATTTTCTTTCACATATTTATTAGCGTTTTTAGTAACTTTATTATCAAATCTTTGTTGAGTTATGTTTTTTTCTTCTTTTATTAAATCTAATAATTTTTCTCTTAATTCTAATTGCTCTTGAAGTTGTCTAGAAACATATGTTTGTGCTTTTAAAGAAGCTATTTCTGCTTGTGAATAGGTTTTACCGCTTATATAAGAAGGCTGATATGCTTTTTGCAATTCTAATTCCGCATTTAACGATTTCTTTTGTTCTTCTTTTATTTTTTCTCTATATGTTTTTATTTCTTCATTTAAATATTTTCTGCCTCTATAATCCTTTAAACTATTTTCTATTATATTTTGGTTTGCTTTATTACGATATAAAGGATCCAAATTATATAATTCATTTGCAGCATCTTCTTCTGCTCTTTCTGCATCCCATTCGCCTTTTTTTAAATAAAGAAGATATGCGCCTAATCCTGCTACCGCGCCTGCTGCTATATATGGATTGGCTTTAGCAACAAGGTTAAATTCTATTTGCTTTTGTTTTAAAATTTCAATAGATTTAGTAAGTAAACCAACTGTGCCACCTATTTTATTAAAATTATCTACAACTTTATATAATGCTAAACCACCTATGGCACCACCTAGCCCTGCTAATGCAGCTGAAACTAATCCTGTTTCTTTATCAAGTTCCTGCATAGCTTTCACAGTATCTTTTAAATAATCAATGCTTGATTTTAAAACAGGTATTCCTTCATTAGATACAAAATCTATTAGTGGTTTCACTGCTTCTAAAGATAATATTTTTAATTCTTTATTTGCATTAGATACCGCTGCTTCAATCTGATTAAATTTATCTGAAGCTGTCTCGCCTACATTGGCTAAGGATTTAAAATCCGCTTGTGAATCTTTTATAACTTCTTTAAGCAAAAGGGCTTTATTTTTTAATAAATCGGCAGAATTAGAAGCCCTAGAAAAACTTTCTGGCAATACGCCCAACTGTATTAAAGCTCTGCCATTGCCAGAAGATATAGCGCTAACAATTTTGTCAAAGGTTTCTTGCAAAGATAATCCCAACAAATCGCCTTTTGTGTCGGCTATTTCGTAAAGCTTCGACAATGCGTCTATGTCTTTTATTCCAGAAACTCTTAAGGCTTTGGTGGCAGACTTCATTAATTCAACATCTGATACTTGGTTTCTTGTGGCTTTTCTGAATTTCGCCATTAAGTCATCGGCGCTTTGCCCTATAGAAGTCGTATAGGCTTTAAAATTCATTTCTGCTTCGGCTAAATCTGCGCCTTCTCTTAAATATGAAAAAGCTGACTTTATAGAATTGCCTAATTCTTTTATATTACCTATAGCAGAATATATGCCTTGATTTATTTCTATCCAACTTTTGTTAAGTCCCTCGGCTGTTTCATTAAATTGAGATAGATTTTTCCTACTTTGTTCAGAAGTATTATTAAGCTCATTCCAAGCTTTTGTTAAGGCATCAACTTGATTAATAGCTTTTGAGTTATCTGCAACAATACTTATATTAGCGTTGTTCATAAACTTTACTTTTCCTGAAATTTTGTTATAATTATATAAAGTGAGGGTTAATTATGAATTTTGAATCTGAATGGTCTGATAAAGAAACTGAAACTTATGAAGAATTAAAGCCTATACAAATAAGTGAAGCTTCACATAAAGAAAAAACAGTGCAAACCAATATCGAAAATGATATAAAACCACAACAAAACAGCACAGAGCATGAGTTTAATTCAGACGCTTTTATTGTTAGTTGTGTTATTTTGGCATTTTTAGCCATTAAATGCGCAACTTCTAGTGGTTGGCTTGTTTTTACTGTATTGTTCTTAATATGTTTGCCTATTTTTATAGTCATAGTAAAAGTATTATGGTCTCTTTTCTGGACTATTTATAGCAAATTGTTTAAATCTGCCTATAATATATTCAAGAACTCATAAATTCTTGTTGCTAAGCGCTTTTTCGACCGCCATTTTTCTTTCCTCTTTGGTTGAAGGTTGAGAAACTGGTTTATTTTTTCCGCTAGAGCAAAAGCTTCTATAAAATGCTTCATCTATCGTTGGAACTTCGCCGATTTCTTTACGCATTATCAGATAATCTATAAAATCCACGGTTCTTATTTCATTAGGCAGTTTTCTAAAAGCCCTGCAAACTTTGATAAAATCTTTCTCAAAGTTTGCTTTGGCTTTTATTGTGTCTGCCTTAGTTACTTTCCCTGGCTTTTGCCTTCTTCTTTAGCTTCCATGGAAGGTTGTAAAACCTTTTTACTTATCCATATTCCAGCAAGTATACGCTGTTGGTCTATGTCCAACATTTCATTAATATCTTCTTTGCTGTAATCTAAGTTCATTCCGTTTGGATTTAAAGCAATAAAGCAAACTTCTAAATCGTCTTCCGCTCTTTGTTTTAGAAAATCGACTTTAAACTCGCCGTTCTTTTCTTTTTCCTGGCGCTCTAACTGCTTTGCGTTAAAAGCTAACATTCTTTCGTGCTGTGATACCGTGTATCTTAAAGGTATTTTCTTTCCATCTGCTTCTATGACGATTTGAGAATAACCTTCATCGTTTATTTTTATCCAACCTTGTTGCATTTTTAGTTTCCTTTTTACTTAAACGTTATTTTAAAGTTGTCTTCGCCTGAATCTTCTAGCAACTGTCCGCCCAAATCATACATATTTAAGCTGTTTTCGCTGTTAAATGTCGGAGCGTCAAAGTTTGCTTTTGGCGCAGAAAATTCAACGATGTTACCAGCAGTAGCTCCATGAGTTAAACTTAAAGCTACGGTATCTCTGTCTTGGTAATCGCCCCAGAAGGTATTTTCCGATTCAAGAACGGATTCGATATTTGCGCTCCAGCGCGGATCTCTGGCTGTAATTAAATACGGCATTAAACCTGTGTCGGAGTTTATATTTCCTCTTGAAATTATAGTGTTGCCTGTTTCAAAGCCAAATTCTCTGGCCACTGCGTCATCCCATTCGCCGAAGGCAAAACCTTCGCTTTTCATTTCGATTGGTTCTGTTGAATCATAAGTTGGCGTTGGGTTAGAAGCGTCTAAAGCGCCAGCAAAGATACCTTCATACTCAAATGTGAATGAGCCGTATTCGCCGTATCTTCCTGAGAAGCTCATATTTGCCATACCGCCTACGGCTTTTATAAGCAAACCATCTTTATAAATATAAAGCGTTGCTGTTTTTTGGTCGCTTGCAGAATTTACAGGCGTATATTCAACTTTTGTCGAAGCCGTTGCGGTTTCTTTTAAACCGCTGCATTGCAAAAGGGGCGAAAATTCTGGCGGAGTTCCAGCGGTGCCAGAACCTTTAACTCTTACCGCTATTGTGGCTCTTACGGTTTTGTTTACGAACTTTTGAGGCATGGCGCTTATAGAACTTCTGACAACATTGTTTTCTAATGATTGCCCATCTACAGTAGGATTAACTACATCGCACAATATAGCGTTTGTGCCTGTAGGCGTTGCGTCTGTGCCTTTTGTGGTTTCTATTTTAGCAAGAACTACTTGATTTCGTTCAAATAAAGGCATATTTATTTCCTTTCTTTAGTTAATTAATTGGCAAGCGAGATGGAATTTCTATCAAAAAAGACAATTCCGCCGCCGAGTAAGGATACTTTATTGCGTCTGGTTCACCTTCCATTGGCGTAACAATCACGCCTGATTTATTAAGGCTGGTTATCACACATTCTTCTATCAGAGAAATAAAGGCATCCACTTTACCTAAACCGTCCATAATTTCAGAAACTTCGGCTTCGTCCGTTTGAAGGTTTGAACTTTGGTTTTCGTTTTCCGATGTTTCTTGTTTTGGCTTTGGCATTTTTACAAAAGCCTGCAATCTTAATACATGGCTTCTGTAAGCAAATTGCCTTGTTCTGCTTCTCGCTCCTGGTATTATTAAAACGGCTAAGTCGGTTTGCAGTTCTGGCGGGTTTTCTTCGTCTAAGCCAAAAATTATGGAAAAATTATCTGTCCCATAATTTTCTTCACACCAAGTTTGAAGTGCCGTATCGTTTTCAAGAGCGTTTTCGATAATTTCAAAAATATCAACTATTGTCATCTTTTGTTAAACCTCAAACGTCTTAAACTTCTGTTAATGCGATAAATAAACCTGTCTGTGAAATAGCTCACGATTTCGCCCTTTACTTTGTTCCAAGTTCTAGCAAACAAAGGCCTTGCTGGAACTCTTAGCCTGTTGGTCGTTTTCTTTAAATGTATTCCTTTAAAATGCAAGAAACGCTTAAACTTTTCAGAAACGCCTATTTTGTAAGCGACATAACCGCCTTCTTCTATTGTCTTATTGAGCCCTTTTGTTGTTACTACTATTTCGTCTTTTCGCTTATAAGCTACGGTTATAAACTTCATTTTACCCCAAGGCTTTTTATGCCCTTGAAGCTTAGAAATTTTGCTTAAAGGCGCAAAACCGCCAGCACTTCTTTCCTTTCTAAGGTCTTTGGCGATTTTTTTGCCTGTATCCCTTAAAGCTGAATTCATTACGCTTTTCCCATCTTCGCACATCTTTTGCAAGTCAAGGATAATCTGATTTAAGCCTTCTTGTTTTAAGTAAAATTTCATTTAACTCTTATTTCCGAATATATTCTTATGGTCCAACTAACTGGAGTTTCGCCGATTAAACCGTCCACAATCCACAAACTGTTGTCGGCTCTCTTAATAGTGTCGTGAGGTTGCGGTCTTGTGGAAAATTCGCTTTTCGGCAAAACGGCAGAGCAGATTCTGGCCAGTCTGCCGTTTTGCTCAGATTCAGTGTCGCCTTGTTCTATTATAGAAATACGGCAACTTGTTTCTGTATCGTCTTTTCGCAAAAGAACAGCGTTTTCGGCTGTTTCGTCTAAGCCTAAAACATAGTTTAAATCAGTCGTCATCTGTTCTTTTACGGTAGGCATCAGCTAATAGCTCCAGTAATAAGCTGTCCGAGTTCAGCGCAAACGATCTTTTCTGCTAAGTAGCTTCTAGCTCTATAAACAGTTGAACGTTTGTTTTCTTCTCTGTAGCTTTCTAAGGTTATTATGTCTGGTGAATCGCCAGTGAATAAGAAAGTTCTGCCTACGCAGGGTTCTTTTAAATCGTTTGGATTATCGGCGGTTTTGCAAACCATTACGATTGCGTCATTCCAGATGCTGACGATTGTATTTGCGTTTGGTTTTTTGTTGGTATCTTTGATACCGCCAACAACCATAAGCTTATCAACGCCTAAATACTGGGCAACAAGTTTCTTTTGCGTTTCTTCTGTAGAAAGAAGCGGAGCTGCAAAATACTGGCAAGCCGAATTAAAAGCCTTAGAAGCTACGATAGCTTCAAAAGCCTTTATGCTCATTACAACGGTATCTGGAGTAATGCCTGTGGCATTTCTTATTGCCACTTTTCTTGCGGCAACGTCTGCTCTTGGGTCGCAAGTTGCGGCTGTGCTCCATGCAGTAGAAGCAGAAGCGTTAGTGAAAGTGCTGGTGTTGGTAAGAAGCGCAGCGCCTTTCATTTCGTGCTGTCTAAGCATGATGTTAGAAAGTCTTTCTACAATAGGCTTTTCTGCATCGAATAAATGAGAGTAGAGATTTCTTTCGGAATCGTCTAAAAGAATTTCTACGCCTCTTTCTTCGGTTGCGAAGTTATCTACGTCAAAGAAAGCATCGTCTCTGTAGTAATCGCTTCTTGCGGCTCTAGCAATATTAGAAGGCACTTTAATAAAGTGTTCTTTTGGTATTATTGGATACTGCCCGCTTGCCACAGGGGTTTTAAATGTGGGCAATACTTGGCTTATTACAAACACTGAGGGATCATTAAAGAATTTATAAAGAAGAGCACCTAAATCGCTTCTTATAACTGTGCTTGAACTAACTGGTCTCATGGTTTATCTCCTTTTATAAAGTTACGACCGCTGGAAGGGCAGGGCATGGAATGATTGTTATTTTTTGGCCTGATTCGGTAGCGGCTTCGAGAGCAACGCCTACTTTGTAGTAGGTTCCTGCCGATTCAGACAAAGCGGTTACTTTTCCATCTGAGCCAACGTAAACGTCAGCGCCTTGAGAAATTGCTCCGCCTGCTATTACTTCAAGAGTGCCTTCGTGGTTAAGCGTGTCGATTGCTACAAGAGCGCCAGAAGCGGCAGCGTATTTGGAAATACCTACAGGCACCGCATTTGCCGTTCCAGCGACTGCGTTTCCAGAACTGAGTTTAACTACAATATTTGCGGCTAAGGCTTCGCCAGCCGTTAATGTTATGCTTCCGTTGATCATTATTTTTGCTCCTTTTTGAGATATTCAGAAAGTAAAGAGGGGTTACGTTTGTTTACTTCAATAACCGCTTCCGCTCTGTTCATTCCGCTTGAAACAAGCTTATTGATTTCTGCTTCGTAATCGCCTTTTATTGCGGTTGGTTCTTCGATTTTTACAGGCTGTGTGGCTTCATTTGCCATAGACTGCAAAACCGCTGATTTTCTGTTCTTTTCGGCGAAATAAAAGCTTTTATAGGCTTCATTCGCTGTAATGCCGTTTTTAATAGCTTCCATGGTTGCTTCTCTGTCGCCATTGGCTTCAAGGATTTCAACAACTCTTCCGCGTTCTGCGGCAACCGATGTTTCAATTTCTACAGCCATTAAACGCTTGTATTCGTTTTCTGCTTCGTTTTTGCCCATTTCTTTGATTTGCGCAAAGATTTCGGGCTGTTCTTTTTCTAATGTCGCAATGTCCATTTTCTTAAAACTCCTTTTGTTAGCTAATGAAACCGCTGTTTCAAGGGTTCCGAGTTTATCTGCAAGCCCTACTTTTAGGGCGTTAATACCTAAATATTCTTTTCCGTCTGCCATTTTTAAGGCTTCTTCAACGCTTACGCCTCTATTTCTGGCTACGGATTCGACAAAAATCGCATAAATATCGTCAACCATATTCTGTAAATGCTCTTTGCCTTCGGCTGTTAAAGGCTTTTCGGAAGAAGCAATTCTTTTATATTTGCCAGCGTAAATTTCTGTTACTTTTACGCCTTCCATCTCTCGAGCTTTTGAAATGTCATAATGAGCGGAAACAACGCCGATGTGTCCTATAATCCCTGTTTCGGTAGTAACTATTTTATCCGCCGCCGAACCTATCCAATATGCGGCTGAACACATCATTCCATTGCAAAAGGCAATAATGGGCTTTTCACCTCTTGAATTATAAATAAAATCAGCAAGCTCTTTTGTTCCATCTACTTCACCGCCTGGCGATTCAATGTCTAATACAAGGCTGTTTACCTTCTCATCAGCTAGAGCTTTGTAAATAGTATTCTGCAATAACTCTGTGCTTACTCCGCCACAAACAGCCTGTAACATATTAAAGCGTTTGGATATAGGTCCAACTACGCTAATAACAGCCGTTCCGTTTTCTAAAACATCATAGTCATAAACGTATTCTGGCTTAGCGTTTGCCTGTTTGGCTTCAAAATCCAAAGCCTTGATTTGTTCTGGGTTTTCAAGCCTTGCTTCTATATAAGCGTTTATTTCTTCTAGCTTTCCTGTTCTTATTGCCCAGATTTTATCCTGAACAACGTTTATTAAACCTTTACCCATTGTTTTCACCTTCGTTTAATACTTCCTGTGGCATTACTTCTGCTTTGTAATTCGCATAAGTAGCTTCTTCGTCTAAAATTTCATAAGCATCGTTGCCTTGGCTTGCACATTCTTTTTCGTGAGTAGATAAACCGTAATCTATAGCTAATTTACTTGCTGTGATTTCTTTAACTGGGTCAACCCAGCCCCAGCCGTTTCCTAGCCATTCGGCTCTGCAATATTCCTTTTTGTATTGCTCAAAATTAGGAACATCGAAATAACCACGATAATAAGCTTCTTCTAAAACAAGCTCATAAATAGGCTGACACCATGATTTAGAAAACCATGAGCGCCAGTTCTGGAAGACTCTTCTGCCTTCCAACAATGCAGCTCTTGCCGATGAATAATTTGTTTTTGAGAAGTCTTTCATAACAAGCTCGAAAGGCAAGCCGATAGAAGCGCCTATAAGCCTTATAACGTTTTCCGTAAACTGGCCAAAAACATCTCCGCCCCTGTTAGGGTCAACAACCTTAATATCATCGCCGTAATCGGCGTAATGTATCATTCCAGGAGACAATTCAGTTAACGGCTCGCTTCTGTCTGTTAGTTGCGTGCCTGTTTCCCTAGCAAGCTGAACCGCTGCCATTGGGTCAGCTTTTGTAAAGAATACTGCAAGACAAGCCGATATTCTTGCTTTTATCAATTCAGCTTCCCTATAATCCGCAAAATCTTTAAAAAGGTCTAATACTGGAGCAAAAAGAGGAATTCCTCTTGTTTGCCCCGGGCGTTTTGCCATAAAGGCGTGTATGACTTTGGGCCTTCCAGCTGAATCTTTTGCGGGAATTTCCTTAACTTTGGCGCCATATTTAAGGTTTTCTTTGATTAAATAGCTTATTGGTTGCCCTCTGTCGCCTAAAATAACGCCTCTGGCGCGTTCGTCTATGCCTGAAGCGTATTCGCCTAAATATTCGCTTTCTAGCAACTGTAAACATCTGCTATATGGTCTGTAAGCTTCGTTAGCCCATACTGGCAATGTTATACATTCGCCGTCTCTTATGATCTGGCAAAGAGCTAAGAACTGCAAATAGTCAAAATCTACTCTTTCGCAAGCGTCAGCATAAGGAACAAACTTTTCAAAAGCGTTTATGGCCATATCGGCGTAAAAATCCGCTTCTTCTTTGGAAATGCCTAATACTTCGGCTCTTATGCGCGGTTTAGGCTTTAAGCCTTTGCCCACCACATTAACGCCCATAGTATCTACAAGACCAGAAGCTATAGGGTCATTTCTTTCTAAATCTCTAAAGCGGTCTATTAAAAGATTATGCTCCCATTTTGGCGCGTCTGGGTCTGTTCTTTGGGTTATCCAGTCGCTTCTTAGTCTGTCTCTTGAAGCGCCTCGGTAATATTCGTTTAAAGCTTTAAAAGCGTTTCTGCTTTGTAAGCGTTTTAAAGCCCATGATGGCGAAACGACCGCTATCATGCTGTCTAATGCTGAACCAAACTTGCTTAAAATACCCATTATTAGAACCGCCTAAAACATGCGTAAGTTGCGCCGTTGCCGTTTGCTAGTTGCAAAGACGTTATTTGGCTGTCGATTTTAGCCAATTCGGCTTGAATTTTGCCTAAATCAGCTCTGGTGAAAGTTTGCCCATTTAAAGAATAGGACTGCATTTTTAAAACAGCGGCTTCAGCCTCAAGATATAACTGTTTTCTGTTCTGTAATTCGGTTAAGCTCGCCATAAAAAACCTCGAAAAAGTACAATAAAAAAAAGACGCCAAAAGACATTTTTCAGTGCTTTTGGCGTCTCTGTTATCAGATTAACGCAAATTTTATGGATTAAACGCTAAACGCAACGGTCAACCCATGTATATTTTATAAATAACAAAAAATTAAAATAACGTCAATACTTTTATGCGTAAATTTAGAAAAAAATATAATATTTTTACAAATCAATATACATAGTTTGAACCAGTTACTTTATGTATAAGAACTTCTTGCAAAGCTTTTGAAAAATTCAAATGATGTTTTTCGGCTTGGTCATTTAACCATTTTGGAATAGTAAGAGTCTTTTTTATAGATTTGTCTTCTTTTGCCAAATCTACATCTGCGGTAATAATTGTTACAAAGCTATTCTTGTCTGTTTTTATTTTTTTGGGGTGAGAAGGTTTATTTAGTTTTTCGCCGTCTGTTAGCATACATAAAATATGCGTTTCAAGAGCTTCTTTTGCGTCTTCTAATATTTCAGAAATAGTATCGCCTTGCGCATTACAGCCTTCGATGTCTGGAAATTCGCCCCAATAACCGTTTTCTTCGTGAACAATAAGAGGATAATTATATATCATCGCTTTATCTCCAAATTATTTCTTTCTATTATCTTTTTTAGTAAATGAGGATTAACATCTTTATTATGTATAGCTATAGTTTCCCTTTTGCCGTCTTTAAAAAGGTGATGGTGACTTCCTTTAACTCTTTGAAGCTCCCAGCCGTTTTTAATAAATATTTGAAGCAATTCTTTATCTTTCATAATTTAATTATATACGTATATACGTATATAAGCAATACAATTTATGTTTATTTTATGATTTAAGAGAAAATTTTTATTTATTCAACCAGCCTGAGTATTTTGGCTGTTCTCTTTCTAGTTTCTTTATCCTTATGCCACTGCCAGCTGTGCCATTATCTGGATTTTTCCAATATTGTATTCTATTTTTGTCAGCAAGGCATAAAGCGTAAACTGTGCAGTCCCATAAGTCGTTTCTTTTTCCTGAAGGGCATAACCATACACCGTGGTCGTTTCTATATTCGGCGGTTAAATGTTTTATTAAATCGCTATCGGCATCATGATCCGAAGTTATTCTAAATGCTCCGTTCTCGTCTAAAGCAAGTGCAAGTTTACCAGCAAGAAAGTTTTTATAATATGTAGTATTTATTCTTACCAAAGATAAACCGCCTGGTATAGGTCTTCCATCTGGGTAAGCCTCAAGCCTGGATAACTTCCAAGCACCCTGCATTTGCCTTTCGCCTTTGCTGGGACTGAAAGAAGGATGCAATCTGCACCAATTATAAACTTCCGCAGTTCTGTGTCCGCCTGAATCTATCAATCCGGCTATAACTTTGTATTCTGTTCCTGAAGGCGTTTTATAAACTGAATCAAACATAATTTTGTTTATTTCGTCAAAATCCGAAGCTTTTCCGCTTAAAACTTCCCAACCGTTTAAATCTGTTCCCCATGCCGTTATGGAATACCACAAATAAATGTCTTGCGTGTCTATGGTTCCTATAATCGCAAGAGCGCCTTCTGGAACAATGCCCTGTTTTCTGCCGTCTCTTAAAGCAAGTATTTCGTCTGCTTTTCTGCTTGCTCTTTCTGTGGGGTCCCATGGTTCCGCAAGACTGGAATTTATAAAATTGTGAAGCTGGCCAAAGTTTCCTAATTTTGCGTTATCGTTTGCCTGAACAAATTTAAAGGCTAATTCGCCCCACTTAGTAATAGGCGAGTAAAATTCTGACAACTGGTAAGAGCGATGTTCTGGGTCGGCAGCTTCTCTTTGAGGTTTCCACCTGCCGTTTAACATCATCTTGCTTTTGTGCTTTTCCTCTATTTTGCCTTTGCACATAGGACACTCAAAATAAGCCGTATCTCTAGGGTTATTCTTATCAAATTTAAAATAATCCATTTTAAAATTAAATTCAAAACCGCAATAAGGGCATGGAACAAAATACAAACGCTGGTCCCCTTCCAAAAATAACTGCCAAATAATACCGCTTGGAACCGTAGGCGTTGAATCGTCTATTTTAAGATGGTTTCTGTAAAACTTCGTTCTTTCGTAAGCCAAAGAAACTAAATCGGCTTCGGTTTTGTTTTCGTTATACAATTCGTATTTGTCTGTTTCATCTAACCATACTATTTTACAGCTTTCCGCCGAAAGTTGGTTAGGATTGGCGCCTTTTACGAAAATAATCATAGATTGAAGCTTAATCATTCCTTTTTTAAAATCGTCTTTGTTGTTTGTTTTATGCTTTCTTAAACATTCATTTTCTTCAATCATAGGCATTATCTTATTTTCAGAAAGAGACTTAGCGGCTTCGTAAGAAGGTCTAACCATTAAAACATTTCCTGGGTCATTGTCTATTGCGTATAAAATCGCTATCATAGCCGTTGTTGTCTTAGAAGATTGGGCACTCCAACAAAGTGTTATATGTCTTACGCTCGGATCAGCGACAGCCTCTAAAACCTCTCTAACATAAGGCGTTGTTACAGTCGAATATTTGCCAGGAATTGGCGAGACCATTGTTGAAAATTCTATGTTTTTCTCTGCCCATTTCCATGGGTTAAGAAGCGCCGGCGTTTTCAGGGAACTCTTCCACGTTTGTTGAAACATCTTCATTTTGCTGTTCGGCATTTTCTTTTTCTTTCTCGTCTGGGTCAAAATTGCGTATTTTTTCTACTGAATCTCTTATTTCTTCGTTAAGTTTATTCTGGATTACTGTCCAAGGCATACCGTCAAGAGCAGGCGCAACCTTAGCAGGAATGTTTAAAAGGGTAGTTTTTAAGTATTCTAGTCTTGAAGCTAGCCATTTATTAACCGCTGCTACCGCAACCAGCTCTTTTCTTTCCCTTAAAATCTTTAAGATTTTTTCTTCTGTCTTAACAAGGTCGCCAACTAAACGGCTCCAATTGTCTAAGGCTTCTGGGGTTAACTCGCTTTTGGCTTCCTTATAAACTAATTTTTCCATTAAACGAACTCTGTATAAAGCGCCTTTTAACCCAAATTCGTCTAAATGCTTTGATTGAGATTGCTTTTTATTTGTATCAGAAGCTTTTTCTGGCAATGGCTTTGGTTGCTCTGCTTGTTCTGGCGCTTTTGTTTCGATGGCGGTTTGAGCTGTTACATTTTTTGCTGGTTCGTCTGGGTTCTCCAGCAAGTCTTTATTTTTCTTTATTTCTTCTAATACGTTTAAGGCTTTTCGCCTTAAATCTGTGCTATCTCTTCTTTTGTAAGGTCTGGTAACTATCGCCTGGCAAACTTCCTCTAGGCTGTAACCGCCTTGCTGTTTGTCATACTTAATGTTTTTAGTGTTGGTTCTAAGCTTCATAAAATATGACTTGGATATTTCTAGTTTTGCAATAATTTCTTTAATGCTAAAATGCGTTTTCATCGGTTCACTCTATTTTAAAAATTTTGGCTCGCTCTGAAAAACTGGGCTCGACCCGACCCTCAATCGGCGATGCCCCCGGAAGTACCTTTTAGTTTTTCCTTATCCATCGCTTCCATTCTTCGGTATAGGGAAAAATCTTCCACTGTTGTTTTTAAATCTTCATAAATAAACTTTAATTCTTCAATTACTTCTCTTTCCATATATATTCTTGCTGTTTTTCTTCTTTCTCTATAATCAGCAAGCTTAACTTGATGTAATTTGATTCTATTCGATATCTGGGTTAATATACTTACTTCTTCTTCATTTAAATGATATTCTTTATTCATTGTTTTTTCCTTATTAATATTTGGTTATAGCTTTGCGCTATAGAATCTCGTTCTTGTTTGTTGGTTTGGGTGTAGAGGTCAACGGTTGTTCTTATACTGCTATGTCCTAAAAATCTTGAAATAGCGGCTTCGGTGTTTCCTAATCCTAAAAGCAGGTTAGCGGAATTATGCCTTAAATAATGCGGATTTATTTCTTTTATTCCTAAACTTTTGCAGATCTTTCTTAACCTTAGACGGCAAGCGTTATAATTTCGGTCGTGTTCTTTTGTTAAAAATCCATCTCTCTTATAAGCTGGTGTTTGTTTTAATTCATCAACCAGCAATTCACATAGGGCAAGAGTTCTTACTGAGGATGCTGTCTTTAAGTTTGCTTCTTTGCCATTCAGCCATTGTCTGCTGATGTTTACTTCTTTTAAGCTTAAATCTATGTCTCTCCATTTTATTCCCATGGCTTCGCTTATTCTTAAACCGCATAAAGCCATAAACAGAAATATAAACTTAAATCTTTTATCTTGTATAAATTGATCAATTAAAAGTTTAAATGCTTCAGAATTTATCTTAGCTTCGCTTTTGTTTTTTATCACTGGCAAAAGTTTAACCTTGCTTGCTACGTTTCTGCTAAGGTAATCATTGTTAACCGCAAACTTTAAAGCGGCTCTTATTATATGAATCTGTAAATTTATTGTGCTTGGGTGGTATTGGTTTAACAATCTGCCGTTCATTGCTCTGATGTTTTCGGCGGTTAATCTTCTTAGTTCTATCGAACCGATAAAACTATTTATAACATCTATGCGTCTATCGTAGATAGCTTTGGTTGTTTCGCTTCTGTTTGCGTCTGTATGTATTCGCCAATATTTTAACCAGCTTTTGAGTTTCCAGTTTCCAATTCTGCCACAAGCATGTAATTCAAGGAACTCGCTTATTGCTTCTTCTGCTTCTTTTTTTGTTTTGTGATAACCTAGGCTTATCATTCTACCGGTAAGTGGGTCCGTTGCTCTTGCTCTAAAATCACCCTTAATTTTTACAATAGAGCCTTCGTTTTTCCTTCTTCTAGGAAAAACTCTGTTGTATTCTTGTTTTAGCTCTAATTTGCTCATTGTGTACGGCTTTCTAAGTTAATAAAAAAATACTGACGAATAGTGGCTATTTTTTCAAGCTACTTAGCTTCAACAGCCATAGCTGACATAAGTACAAGTTATCTTTGCTTTTATAGTTAAAATCTTTATTCATTGCCTGTCTCCAAACTGTCTGGTCTACTTAATCGGTTCACTCTAAAAAATGAAATTTTTTATTTTGGCTTTTAATAATTATTTCATTTTTTATCATTAGCCATTTATATTATTCATACCTTTACAATATTACAAAAATGTAATATTATTTGCTTATGAGATTAGAGTATCCTTTCACTATAAAAAAATCTAAAGACAATAGTTATTTTGTTCAATTTATAGACCTAGAAGAAGCTATTACGTGCGGAAATTCAATAGAAGAATGTATTTTTAACGCTGGCGAAGTGTTAGATGCTATGCTTGAATGTCGGTTAGAAGATAATGATGAAATACCCTTACCCTCAGAAGGGAAATATGAATATAGAATAGCTCCTTCTGCAGCAATACAAGCTGCGTTGCTAATAAAATTCCATAAGAAAAATAGGACAATAGCCGATATGGCTAAATCTTTAGGCGTTACTTGGCCAGTTGCGCAACGTCTTGAAAATCCAAAACACATGCCGTCTTTCTTTCTTCTTCTTCCATATTTTCCCAATTTCTAATCATTTGTTTTGCTCCTGTTTTTCCTGTTGAATTAAATCTGTTAGATACAATAATGCTGAGTTTAATCCGTCTATTCTGCCCTCTAAGAAATAGACATAGTGCCTAGCGTCAGCATTAGACGCTATTGCTGTTTCTCTACGCCACATTTCAATCATATTTGTTAATTTTTTCTGTAAAGTTTTCAGCTTTTCATTCATTCGCTTCGCTCCTCGAATATATTACAAACTTTTTCGTCAGGGTCTATAATATTTTCGTTTTTTGCAATACATTTATAATAATATTCTTCGTGTTCATCATCGAAAAATTGCAGACAAAAGTCGCAATCGCCACAAAAAACTGGTTTTTCGTCAACTATTATTTTTTTTATGTTCATAGATTACCTCGCAGGATAAAATCTTTTACTTAACACTCGTTCCGCATTTGTAAACAAAAGAGATTTGCTAAAATACGGTTGCATAGGCGTTTTTACTCTGTGATAGAAAGCGAGAGGTGTCCAAGCGATATGCTTGATATACCTGAAAGTACGATAATAATGACTTCTTGCAGTAAAACTTCGTCTATGCTTCATTTATTTTCCTCCTTTTGAATTTTACGCCACATGAACTGCAACAGCTCTTCTAGTGCGTGCACTCTGCCCTGATAGTAATAATCAAAGCCTTTATCAAGCATTTTGCATTTTTCTTTGTTAAGCAAAAAGTTTAAATCTTCTAAAGCTTCTTTATACCCCTCTAATTGTGTCTTGTTCATAGTCCGTTCCTTAAATATATTTCCAAGTAAAGCCGCCTACGGTTTTGCCTGTTCTGGCAGAACGTGAAATATCTGAGGGGGAAAGATCATAATATTCTGCGGCTGCTATTGTTGATGTAAAATTTTCGCCTGTTTCAATACACACACAAGATTTAGCAATGTTTTTCTTATGTCGGTGCCCTGCATCATGATATCTTGTGGGTGTTTTTTTATTGTTTTTCTTTCTTCTGCAATCATCGCACAATAGCCTTTTTCTTTTATGGTTAATCAAGAAGTATTCCTTTCCGCATATTTCACAAATAGCCTTATCATAACGAGTTTCAAAATTTCTTTTTAATTCTTCGTATTTTTTACATTTTAAACATGGAGCTAAGTTTTTATTTTTTGTGTCTATTGCGTTCTTTCTGAATATTTCGCAAACCTGAAATTCATCTATTGTGCATGTTTCAGGATTTTTTCTATTTATGTTTCTAGGCGTAAAAATTGAAACGTTAATCATTAAGCTCATTCTTTAAAACGTCTCCTTTTTCCTCGCCAACGACAGAATCGCAAACTTCTTTGTATTCGCAGTAACCGCCATAGCCTTTCTCGATTCTTTTAACCGTTCTGTCTAATTTGAACTTAACCCAATTGTCGTATTTGGCATCTGCAACCTGTTCTGCGTTATGCATTGCGTCATTGTTTTTAATAATTAAAACGTATTGGTTAAACATTATGGCTACGTCAGCCATTTCTTCCAGAACGTGATCATCGTCAAAGCGTTCTGTTTCTTCTAACGCATTGGTCAATTCCCTTAATTCTTCTATAAACTTTTTCTTTTGTGCTTTGGGGCCAAAATAAGAAAGTATTCCCTGAAGCTTTTTGTTTGTATCAAGATTTAATTTCATTAAAATAACCTTCCTTCTTTTTGAATTTGTGAACTTTCGCTTTTAAAACCTTCTAAACTACTTTGGTATTTTTCTTTTAAGGCAGATTTTTTTATCTCCAATTCCTCTTTAAATTCTTTTGAGCGATTCAAAAATCTTCTTTCAAGTCTTGCTAGTTCTAAGATTTTGCTTTTAGGATCTTCATTTCCTAACCTGCACCATTCGTTAAATATTTCATAACATTCGTCTTTTCTTGTGCACTGTGTCTGGCAAAAAACAACATTGGTTATACCTTTGCAAAAATCTTGAACCTCGCCTTCAAATTTAAGCTTAGCGTTGCATACTTCAAACACGTGTTTTCTATTTCTTTCCGCTTCTTCTGCTTCGGCGGAAGTTAAAATTAAAAATTCAGCGTTTGAAGCGTGCTCTAAGAACATTCAGTAACCTTCTTTTGCTCTTTTAGCTTCTTTATTGCATTTAGTTCTTATTCTAAAAAGCCTTTGGTAATCTCCATAGCTGTAAGAAATACCTTTTTTGTCTTTTCGCATAATTCTTTTTAAAAACTTTAAACAAGAACATTTTTTACAGTTCATAATGTCGCCTCTGGTAGTTTTAAATTAATTGTCTTTAATAAACGCTGATAGGAAAGTTGCGCTCGTTCTTTACTAGACTTTTCGTTTTCGTTATATATTTCCAGATAACGAGTTTTCCATTGCTTCTGATCTTCAATGTGTTTTGCTCTTTCTCTTGCTGCAATAGCTTCATTTTGCGCTATTGCAGTCCATTTTTTGATTTTAAGCTGAATATTTGAACTGGGATAAAGCGTTTCTTCGTTATTGCAAAGCAATTTAATACCAGCCAAAAACCAGTAATCATCTAATTCAATTAAGAAGCTATACCAGATTTTCATTGTTTCATCGTCTGGCTTTAAGCCAAAATTGGCTTTTAAAATCCTTAAACCGCTTTTAAATGTTTCCTGCGATAACATATTTTTCACCTCACATTGTGGCTATTGGTAAAGATGAAATATTAGGTTGGTAACCTGGCATGAGCGGATTATTATCTAATAAATCCAAGCTGTCTAAAGAATCATTAAATTCTGTTTTCTGAGAATTTTCAGAAACAACATCGTTCCAACGCTCTTGGTTTAACCAAGTAGAAGCATGTGGTATATACTCGTAAGTGGTTTTAGAAAATTTCTTTTTCTTATGATCCTCAAGAGCTTCTAAAAGAATTTCTGCTTTAACGTGTTTTCTGGCTTTTTTATATGCTTTTTCTGCTTCCTTTTTGCCTTCTTTTTTGGGGTAAGCGTTCCAGAAAATTTTAAAATCTAATTCTTCTTGAGAAATTTCTTCAACTTTTGGTGTTTCTTTTGAAGAACTTTCAATAGATATATTATTATTTAATTCTTTATCTATATCTATATCTTTAGATGGCAATGCGTCCGCACTGCAACCGCAGATTTTTTTCTCTTTTTCCGCTTTCTCTTTTTCTGCTTTAGCTTTTGCTGCTTTACTGCAATCTTCGCTTTTTTTGTCGACTTTTTCCATGTTGGTCAACATTCTTGTGGAATAGAAAATTTCATTGCCTTTTTCGTCCGTTTCAAATTTGAATAGTCCGTAATTTCTTAAAACTCTGTTTATTTTCTCAACTTTGGCTTTTGTTTGAGGGCTTTTTGAATATCTGTAAATATCTGAAAACACAAACTTTGTTGGTAATTTCCCGTTATCCGAATTGGCTAGCGCCAGAACCAGAAACATGAAAATCCCAAATCCTTCTGGTCCTAAGTCAAATTCAAGCTCTTTTATTTCGATGTCGTCTCTTGCGTCATGGTCAAATTTAAACCAATCAATCATTTATTTACTCCAGATACGAACTACCGAGGGAATCTCGACAGTTCAAATTTATGTTTATAAGTCCAGCGAGGCTTCGGGGAGTCGAACCCCGAACGATGCGGAATAAAAAATTTTGTCGAATAAAATATTCCGTAGCAGGTCAGGCAAGACAAAGCACTGATTGCCTTGCTTCCGAACAACCTCAAAAAGTGCCCTTATTCAGGGCAAAATATCTTAACGAATTAAAAGATATGAAGCTTTCAGGGGGAAGCTTCGAGCCCCTTGCGTAGCTAGAAAAACAGAAATTCACACAATAAAAAAAGAGGATTTGAGTATTTTTTTCGGCTTTAATAGATCTACGCTTTGCCGCATAACGGAGCGGCGACCAAAGCCAAGGAGTGGACTCGAACCACTCAACGCCTCCCAAGTGACGTCTGGGCATTGGCTACAATTCACACACAGAAAATTTTCTTAAGTCACTTGCGCAAAAACTAATTTTTAAATAATTATTTACGCTGGTATCTTTTAGCCGATACCTGGCTAATTTTCCTCTTAACGCTGAGGGGCAGGGTGTGGCGCAGGCATCGAACCTACTCCGAGAGCTATGGGACACTCGGACTTCCATAACCACACCTTTTACGATCACGGAATGTTTGGAAAGTTGAAGGAACCAAACAGTGCGAGCGGCAGGCATCGAACCTGCTTGCAAGTGAGCGCTGAATTTTTTGCAACTTCCATACACTCGCAAAAAGGTAGGCACTAGTAAGGCCTACAATATACAAAACATGGTCTACTTTGAGTTTACGGCACTCAAATAGCCGTTTAAGTTTGCTCTTAACGCCGAGCAGGCAAAAGGCAGGCAGAGGATTTGAACCTCTATAGCGTTCAATTATTGTTATTTCACTATATAATGGAGATAATGAAGTATAATGCTGCAATTTAAAGTTAGGTCCTGGAGGGTTGAACGCCGTCCTATCCAAGCTGAACGAGCCCGCCTGAAAATTATTTGATTGAGTTGTAGAGAGTGTCTAACTCGTTGCGTAACGTAAAAGACAATGCATTTAGCGTTGTAATGGGTATGTCGTTTTTTTCGCCTAAGTCGTTATTGTCTAAATAATCCTGTATTGCTGAAGCTATAAGCCTACAATCCTCTATTCTATTTTTTACAAAGAATGAATCCATTGTTTGTCTCCGTTTGGTTGTGGGTGTGCCCAATGATTTACCAGCTCATTGGGCACTGTGAAGGGAATAATATTATGAATAAGTTAAAGAATTATTTCGCCTGAAGTTATTTTATTTTGGAAGGCCAAAACGTCTTTTATAAGCCATTTCTTTTGCCTGCCAATTTTAAAGCCTTGGGGAAACTTTTTCTCTTTTTCCCAAAGCCAAAGCGAGCTTCTAGATATTTGAAACATTTTTAGGATTTCGCTAGATGATAAATAACCGCATAAAGGGTTCTCATTCGGCTGCATAACTTAAAATCTCCCTAGATAAGTTTAGAAGTAAAAAGCTGTACAGATAACTCTAGGGAAATTATCTATACAGCTTTTTACAAGAATATATAAAAGTGTTTAACTTGCGTTAAACGCCTTTTATGCTATATTTATACTAGCGTCTCCCTAGTGGCGCTGTAGATTTTGTAAGCTGGTCTTGTGAAGGATTGAAGCTTACAAAACCTTTTGGGCGGTACTGTTAGGACTGTCAAGTCCTAACAGAAATAAGTATACTTATTTCTGTTAGGACTGTCAAGTCCTAACAGAAATAAGTATACTTATTTCTGTTTTTTCGCTTTTGGTGGGCTTTGGCTGAGGAGGCTTAATTCACCTAAGCGAAAAATTTAACCGTTCCATGATTTTAATTGTATATAATTCTCTACAAATTGTCAATAACTTTGTAGAGAAAATTCTACATTAGGATTAATTATGTTTGCTCAAAAACTGCATGAATTGTTGTATAAAAAAGATAAAAAAATAAATATTTCACAAGTAGCAAAAGAAATAGGTGTATCAAGAGATTATTTTTATAAACTTCTATCTGGTAAAAGCAAAATGCCTTCAAGTCCTACCCTTCATAAACTAGCCAACTATTTCGGCGTTTCCGTAGATTACCTACTGGAAGACGATGGAGCTGAAGGCAAAAACATTACCGCCAATAACAATACCCAAAGCACAGTTACCCAGATAGACAACTCCAACGCAAACATCAAAATCAACGCCAACAACGCCGATTATTCCCAAAACGAAAAAGAGCTTATTAAGATTTTTAGAGACTTAAATTTCAGATCTCAAATAAAAGTAATCACCTACGCCTATACAGTAAAAGACCAAGAGAAAGAATAGAAAAGCAACAAACATATTAAACTTGACAAAGAAAGAATAAATATTTATATTAAAAATAACAGAGTTGCCCGAAGCTTAAAGCATCGGGGACCAAGCCGGATATAAACCGGCTTTTTTACTTTTTGGAATATATCAATGGATTTAAAAGAACCTTTAACAATTTCAGAACAAATAAATCGTCTTAAAGCTCATGGAATAATTATTGAAAACGAAAGAATATTTTAATATTATAATTTTAATGATTGTGCCCTAGGCAGTAACCGCACCAAAAATCAGGGTGTTGGTAAGCCCTAGGGCTTTGCATTTTAACTCAGAAAGTTTTTTTATGTTTGAACTAAAACAAAAAACAGTCAATATTTTTTATACGCCTGTTTTTACTTCATAAATTAGTATTGCGAGATATAATTTTGAATTTGGTTTTGGTGTAATTGTTCTTTTCCATTTAATTTCTCGCTATATTTGTATTTTGTCCAAGCATTACCGCCAAACCAGCCAATTATTAAAGGAACAACCACTTTTAGACACTCATATAAAAACTGCTCCTTATTGTATAAAAAAGCAAAAATAACAACCAGTAAAAGAGATATGAGGGAAACTATCATCAGAGCTAAAACTTTGTTGTCGCGCTTAGCATCGTATTCTCTTTTGTTCTTTTCGTTTTCTTGTCTATATTCAAGGGCTTTAAGAGAAAAATTATACGTATTTTGGTCTTGTTGTCTAGCCAAATCTAATCTGCTAGCTTCTAGAGCCATCCTTTTATCTTCCAAAGCTATTAATTTTTCAAATGACCTTGCTTCGGCTTCAGAAGTTTTTTTTGAAATTTCAGAAGGCATTTGAACTATACTCCGAGCTTAAACTAGAAGCCAAAATCAATATTTTTCCATAATCATTAAAATCAATTGAAGGAGGTATTATACCAAGTGTTTTTAAATTAGGATATAAACTTTTTAATTCTAAAAACTTTTCTGGAGTAACTTGAATTGTTTCTGGTGGTAAATATGTGTAGCCATAATTATTCATAAAGTTCCCCCTTTTTTAGTGTATCTTATTAAATATTATCATAAAAGTTTTATAAAACAAGATATTTATTTTTTATTATATGCTTGCATATATTAAAGCATTGTGATATAATAAAAACATCGAAAGGAGGTAAGAATGGACAGAGTTGAAAAAGCTCTGCAAGAGCTTCAAAAAGCGCTTAATGAGTGCGAGGCAGTCGCAAAGGTTACAATAACCATAACGTTAAGCAGAACCAAAGAAGCTTAAACAGAGCCTAGAAACGGTTGCGGAGCGACAGCCCCGCAACCTCAACTCTAGTCTAATTTTACCTTAAATTTTTTAAGATAGCAAGAGGTGCATTATGACAATGACTAGAACAGAAGCTGCGGCAAAATACAACGCCAAAAACTATGGAACCTTGACGGTAAGATTAGATAAAAATCTTGTAAATGAGTTTAAAAGAATTACCGCCGAAAATGAAGATTCACAGGCTCAGATTATAAAACAAGCAATAGAAGCCTATCTTATAAAAAACAAAAAAGAGATACCAAACATGATCATCGCTGGCAAAACATACAAAGTAAAAGAAAACATAAATTCCTGGTCCTTAACTCAAAATGTTTCCAATGGCTTCAATATAAACCTTACGGTAAGCAAAAAAGATTGCCCTACATACGAAGAATTAAAAGATTTTATAACCAAAAACAATTAACCGCCTACACCGTAAAAGCCGGATATAAACCAGCTATTTTACTATAATAATCTAAAATAAAAAATCAGCAAGGTTTGTGCCAATAATGGGCAAAGAAGTGATGTTTTTCAGTAATAATATTAATATTCCAGAATTCAAACCACTAAATGATTTTGGCTCCAAACGCAAAAAGATATAAAAGCGTAGATGATTTGTTTGCGGATCTTGATGCCGAATGTTATTAAACGTAACTAAATGTAAATAAAAAAATTATTGTCGCTAATCAAAAAGTATTTTTTATTTTAGCAACTAACAATAAATCGTTTGATAAAAACAATGCCCTCTTGCGAGGGCTGTTTTCTATTTTGCTAAGTAAGCTTCGATAGCTTCTTTAATTAGCTTTGCTTGTGAGTCGCCGTTTGAAGTGCATTTTTCTTTAAATTCCTGGAGCAATCCTTTCGGTATTCTCACTGAAAGCATAGAATAATGCTCAGCATCGTATTTTCTTATAGCTTTTCTGTTTGATTCTGGTATTGCCATTTTACATTTTCCTTTCTTTGTGTTAAGATTAAATTAAAGCGAGGGTTAAGCAGGGTTTCGCCTTTCGGCTACTCCCCTTTTTTCAATCACTAGTTAGCTGTTACTGTGGCTAGTAGGAAGCTTACTAGGATTGCAACCTTTAACAAGGTTTTCATCTTAACCCTCCTTTTTCATTTTTAGTTTTCCTCCTTTCGATATATTAAATATATCATACCGTAAGCGGTATGTCAAGACAAATTATGTTTTTTTAGCTCAAATTCCTATGTTTTCATAAAAAGCTGTTAAAAAATTTATCTTGATTTTAGCAAATTTTGAATTATATTACTTTCTATAAGTACGCAATATCATTTTAAAATCTCTGTGGTTTAAGAGTGGTAAAGCGTATTTTTAAAAAAATTAAATCTTCTAAGCGTGTTTTACATGGCTGACTTGCGGAGCTGTTAGAAAAAATCAGTTGCCCCGATTGATAGCAAATATCAAGGTATTTGTAATCCGACAGTAAAACCGCAAAAACAGCGGTTTTTATTGTTTTAGACTAGATAAAAATGTTTTAAGCTTTTTTAAGCTTTCATAAAAAAACATGGTCAGCTTTGTGGTTTACGTAAAACACGCAAAAAGGAATACCACAAAATGGCAAGACACATATTAAATCACTTAATTCTCAAAAATCTTAAACCGAAAGAAGGAAAAAAGATAACAAAATACAACGATGGCGATGGATTATATTTTTGGGTATATGACGATGGAGTTAGAAGTTACAAAAGATGGGTATTTAAATATACTTTTCACAAAGTAACAAAAGAATTTGCTATCGGCAAGTTTCCGGAATGGGGCGCTTACGATGCTAGAGAAAAAGCCGAAGAGTGCCGAGGACTATTAAAGCAAGGTAAAGACCCATGCTTAGAAAAGAAATTAACTATATTAGCAAGTCAAACTAACCTCTTTGAGGAATTAGCTTCTGAATGGATGAAAATAAGACTTGCCAACCATTCTGAAGGACACAAAAAACATGTTTGGGCTGCGCTAGTAAGAAATGTTTTCCCGTACATAGGGAAAAGACCAATTAAAGATATTTTACCGCCTGAAATATTAGGCATATGTAGAAGAGTTGAAAAAAGAGGAGCAGTAGAAACAGCCCACAGGGTTTTAAGCGCATGTAGAAGAATATTTGATTATGCCATAGCTATTGGTGTTTGTTTGAATAATCCTTGTATCCATATCGGCAGTGCTTTAAAACCTATAAAAGAAAATCATCTTGTTGCGCCTACTGATCCAAAACAAGTTGGTATAATTTTAAGAATCTGCGATAGTTATATTGGTTCGCCTATTGTAAGAGCAGCTTTAAAAATTTTGCCTTATGTTTTTACCAGACCAGGTGAGCTAAGGCAGGCAAAATGGGAAGATATAGACTTTTACACAGCCGAATGGCGATTTACAGCAAGCAAAACAAGTCAGCCACATATAGTGCCATTGTGTAAGCAGGTTATAGAAATTTTAAAAGATCTTTATTTTATTACAGGTAAAGAAAAATATGTTTTCCCTGGAACAGACAAAAACAGAGCAATGAGCAACAACACGCTAATTATGGCTTATAGACGAATGGGTTTGTCCAAAGAAATAACGGGGCATGGATGGAGAGCTACGGCAAGAACTTTGCTAGATGAGGTTTTAGAATATCCGCCTTATATAATAGATCAGCAACTGGCTCATAGGGTTAAGGACCCAAATGGTAGAGCCTATAACAGAACCCACCATCTGGAACAAAGAAAAAAGATGATGCAAGAATACGCAGATTATTTAGATAGATTGGCTAATGAGTTAGAAAGTAAAAACGACTTGCGTTAAACAATAAACTATCTATTACCGCTCTAATTCGATGTAGAGCGGTTTTATTTTAACGCCAGCCCAACTGATAACAACATCAACAAAGCTTTTTCGGCGTTATTTTTGCGTTTCAATTTCTTTAAGGATTGATTCGCACTCTTCAATGATAGTGATTGCTTCTGAAGCGTTTCTTGTAACGCTTTCAATTCTTTCTTTTGCTTTTGCGATTCGTTTAATGCCTGTTTGAACTCTTTTTGCGATTGCGTCAGTTGAGCTTGCGATTTTTCCAACTCTGATTGTTGCCTCAAGGTTAAGCTCTTGAGCGTTGCCAATTTCTCTTTCAGCTGGTTCAGCTGTTCTTGTGAGATAGTATAAGCATAAGCAGGCTGCAAACAGTTCAATAAAAAGAAGGATATAAAATATAATAACAATATTTTTCTCATTTTTCATTGTTTTTAATATTTAGATATTTATCTAATCCTCTTAATCCACAAGCCATGCCAGCGGTAAAGGTTGCAAATATTTCATAGTTAAATTTTTCGGGAATAATCCATAAGACAATACCCGTAACTGTTACAAAGCTTATGAACGACAAACAGACTAATAATTTTGTGGAGGATAATCTCCCGTCTTTGCCTTTAAACATTTCCATTTTTTATCACCAGCCTTATTAAATCATTATTGGAATTTTCACAGATTTTCACTAGCTCTCTCATTGCTTTATTGCTGTTTGCGACTTCCTTAAAACCATCGTCGTCTAATTCTGTAAATCTTTCGCCCACTAGGATGCAGCCGTGAGTATCCTTCGGAAAATTGCCAACGTGCATTAAAATGTTCGTTCTATTAGGAACATTTAAGATCTCTATGTGTTTGCCATATTTTTTGCTAACTCTAATTCTGCAAAAATAGTAACCTTCTGGAATACAACTGATGTTTCTTGCATTGTTTTTCCATGGAAGTTCTAAAGTTGCAAATCCATAAACGTTATTTACAACTAATGCTCCTAACGTTCTATCTTTTAAGTGCTCTGCTCTGGTTAGTGTTAATTCCGTCATATCCGCACCATCCACATTTGTATTTGTCGTCAACAAACCAGATACATCCGCCGCAAATTGGACAGGGTGCATCTGGATTTATTTTTGGTTTACTTTTCGGTTCGTTAAAGGTAAAAACAATGCCTTCGTTAGCAGTTACGATTGTTTTTTTGTTTTTCTGCATTTTATCTTTTTAAGCTCTAACAAATATTCAAGGGTTCTTTCTGCTATTTCCCCTGAACGATTTCTATAAAAATCAATTAAATCGTTTAAACTCATTTGAAGCTGCAAACTCATTAAAACCACCCATTAGCTTTACAAACAGCGGTTATGATCGTGCCTGCCAAACTTCCTATAGTTGCAAATATAACGCCTATTAAAGAAATAAGAGCAACAGGGATTTTTCCATTATTGTCTTTAATTTCTTTAATGTTAGCTTTTATATCTTTAATACTGTCTTCCAGAGTTTTAAATTTTAATTCAATGTAATCTTCGCTAATTGGCATATACTTTAAATCTCCTAAGCAATTAAGCCCAACGAATATAATCGCTGGGCTTGTTACGATTTTATTCGTTTACAATTACGCCGTCTTTGTAGTCAGAATGATTTGCAACTAACCATGCTATAGAAGCTCTTTCAAGTTCCTGCATAGGGTTTGAACTAGGCTGAAATTCTAATTCTGAGTATGGAATAGAATACTGTTTTTCATCGAAGTTTCTACCATCTTCTGTTATTGGTTCGTAGATTCTGGATTCATTATCTGCATAGGAACGAATATTAACTATAACGTTAATGTTAGAACCGTAACCCTGCATATTAATTGAATGAACGCTATGTGCTGCGTTTTCAAAGTTTGCGTGAAGTCTGTTTTTGTTTCTTGATGATGATTTTTGGATATACATTATTTGTCTCCTTGTGTATTTTGATTATTAGCAAGCATTTGAGCCAAAGGTGCTATAGCTTCAGCTGGTAATGCTGGTTGCTCTTGTTTTTGCTCTTCTTTTTTTGGCGTTAAGGCGTCTGTTAGTAGTTTTGCTAGATTTAGAGCAATGCCGTGAGGCAGTTCTATTGCTGCTTTTTGTTCAACAAAGAGCGTTTTCGGCATATTCTTATCGTCAACGCCGTTTTTCCGGCTTTTTAGCCAATTTACTTTATTGAATTGAATTACAACTCCTGTTGGTTCAACGCTAACTTCGTAGTGGTCTGCATTAAACAGCGTGCACGTTTCGTTTTCATAATTTATATTCATTTTTGTCTCCTTAAGTAAGAAATTTAATTTATTTTAAATAGAAAAATATCTATAAATATGTTTGCATATTTTTAATGTTTATACTCCTATAACTAATATATAATGCCTTTTGCTCTTTGTTAGTGAACTCATTGTTGCAGTAGAACTAGACACACTAACAGCATACGCATACGCTTGATTTGAACCTGCTGGAAAACATAGCGCTATAAAAACAGTTGTGTAGCTAAAAGGCAAAGATGCGGTGAAAGAGGTTCCGCTGGATGCTGTTGTGAAATAACCAACTGAGATTTTAAAACCAGAAATATTTACTCCACATATGTAAACACTTGATGTGTTAATGCCATTGCTTGATGAACTTGTACTACTATAATTGGCTGGAGTTGTAATTGATGTTCCGTTGATTTTATTCGTGTATACATCGCCCCAAGGTGCCCCACTAGCACCTAATTGATAAGACGTACTTTTTGCTATTAAATGACCGCCAATACCGAAGTAACCAGATGATGATACCAAATCTATATAATAAGCATCTCTAGATTTAATCGTCATATTATTAGTCATAGCACTATTAGACGAAATCCCGTTGTTAAAAAACGTAAAAATAAACGCATCTTGCAATACGCCTAATCCAAGCCAACGATTAGCGGTATATCCACCAGCAACCCCCCATAAATAGTTTACGCCGTTTGATGTAGTATTTGCTGAATAAATAGCTGCCTGAGCCATTTGGTAATAACTAGAATTAGAATCATGAATTAAATACCCATTAAAATATTTTGCTTTTATACCAGCATAGTTATTTGTAGTATTGCCGTTTCTGTTGCAGAATCTATATTCTAAAATTTCTGTATTTCCGCTACTGTAGCCTGAAGCACCTCTATAATTGATATATAAAGCTGTTGCTGTATCGTCGCTTCCAGCTAAGCATATTTCGTTGCTATAATAGCCTCTGAATACTTTACCAGCTTTTATTTCTCCTGATGCAGTGATGTCGCCAGTTAAAAAATTAATATCAATAGTGTTTGTGTTGTTTGTGTATTCTGTTGCATACAAATGATTTGTTGTTAATTCAATCCTGCTATATCCATTTTGAAGAAAACTTATAGATGTAAGACCTAAATCCATTTGTTTGGTTGTTGTTCCACCGCCAGTATTACTATCAGGTTCAATAACCATGCATTGAATACCGTTATACTTTAGACTTGTATATGTTTGTTCATATGATGATACAGTTTTAGAAACAATTACGCCTTTTTTAGTAAAATCTGTTGCATATGTCGGTGTAATTAAATAATCTGTCATTCTTATAGCAGGATTATCAGAAGCATTTTGTAAATACCACTCCATGCCGTTTTGAGTTATTCTCAACATTCCAAATCTACCTGTATCCGCTTCAATATGCCCTTTAATTCCAGCTCCGTCAGAATTGCTGTAAAAATACGGAGTATGTATTTCGCCGTAGTCGAGGTCATAAGCCGAACCAGTGATTGAAAAGGTGCCGCCGTGATATCTGGTATTTGCGCTGTCGTAAGTTTTGGTTCCGTCAACTGCCCCTGTTGAGTTATTTCTGTATGTAGTGATGTCAAAGCTTCCGCTGGCGATAATGCCAGTCTTGATTTTTCCGCCTTGGATGTTGGTGTAGTCGGTGGTCATCACGCCGTTCAATCTTATAATTGTCGGGTCTATTTCCCACTGAGAGCCATTATAAACAAAAGAAACGGTGTCGCCAGCCGCCCACGTTTGGATTGCTGTCATCGCCGAGCCGTTTGCATAAATAGCTTTTGCTCCTGTGCTGTTCACGTTCAATGTCGGGTTAGCTACAGTATTAGCGTTCGTAAACTTAACGCTTATAGTCGCGCCTATGAAAAGCTTAAAACCGCTTAAAGTTACTACTTTAGCTGCTGTTCCTGCCGCTGTAGAGCAAGTGCCATATAGTTTTGTTGCATATGTTGTGGCTGTGTCTGCCGTTGTCTGTGCAGTAGCAGCATTTGTTAAAGCGTTGCTTGCGTTTGTGTTTGCGGTATTAGCTGTGCTTAATGCTGTGCTTGCGTTACTGTCTGCTGTTTGTGCAGTAGATAAAGCTGTTGAAGCGTTTGTGCTTGCTGTATTTGCCGTGCTTAAAGCGGTTGAAGCGTTACTGCTTGCCGTTTGGGCCGTGCTTAATGCTGTGCTTGCGTTAGATGAAGCTGTATTTGCAGTAGTAACAGCATTTGAAGCGTTCGTATTTGCGGTATCCGCTGTTGATTGCGCGTTGTTTGCTTTACTTAAACCTGCCGAATCTGCTATTTCCCATTGCGTGCCATTGTATACAAAACTAACAGTAGCTCCTGCTGTCCAGTTGTAAGCCGATGTAGCGGTTAAAGCAGAACCATAAGCATAAATAGCTTTTGCTCCTGTGCTGTTCACGTTCAATGTCGGGTTAGCTACAGTATTAGCGTTCGTAAACTTAACGCTTATAGTCGCCCCTGTGAAAAGCTTAAAACCGCTTAAAGTTACTACTTTAGCTGCCGTTCCTGCCGCTGTAGAACAAGTGCCATATAGCTTTGTTGCGTATGTTGTGGCTGTGTCTGCCGTTGTCTGTGCAGTAGCGGCATTTGTTAAAGCGTTGCTTGCGTTTGTGTTTGCGGTATTTGCTGTGTTTAATGCTGTGCTTGCGTTACTATCTGCCGTTTGTGCAGTAGATAAAGCTGTTGAAGCATTATTACTTGCGGTATTGGCTGTGCTTAAAGCGGTTGAAGCGTTACTGCTTGCCGTTTGGGCCGTGCTTAATGCTGTGCTTGCGTTAGATGAAGCTGTATTTGCAGTAGTAACAGCATTTGAAGCGTTCGTATTTGCGGTATCCGCTGTTGATTGCGCGTTGTTTGCTTTACTTAAACCTGCCGAATCTGCTATTTCCCATTGCGTGCCATTGTATACAAAACTAACAGTAGCTCCTGCTGTCCAGTTGTAAGCCGATGTAGCGGTTAAAGCAGAACCATAAGCATAAATAGCTTTTGCTCCTGTGCTGTTCACGTTCAATGTCGGGTTAGCTACAGTATTAGCGTTCGTAAACTTAACGCTTATAGTCGCGCCTGTGAAAAGCTTAAAACCGCTTAAAGTTACTACTTTAGCTGCTGTTCCTGCCGCTGTAGAACAAGTGCCATATAGTTTTGTTGCGTATGTTGTGGCTGTGTCTGCCGTTGTCTGTGCAGTAGCAGCATTTGTTAAAGCTGTAGAAGCATTGCTTGCGGCTGTGTTTGCTGTGCTTTGAGCAGTAGCGGCGTTGTTTAAAGCTGTAGTCGCATTGCTTGCGGCGGTATCTGCCGTGCTTTGAGCAGTAGCCGCATTTGTTAAGGCTGTAGAAGCATTGCTTGCGGCGGTATCTGCTGTTGATTGAGCTGTTGCCGCATTAGTTACCGCTGTATTTGCCGTAGATTGTGCGTTGCTTGCAGCAGTGCTTGCTGAATTTGCCGTTGTTTGTGCGTTATTTGCTTTTGCCAGGCTTGCGCCGTCCGCTATTTCCCATTGCGTTCCGTTGTATACAAAACTAACAGTAGCGCCTGCTGTCCAGTTGTAAGCCGATGTAGCGGTTAAAGCAGAGCCATAAGCATAAATCGTTTTTGCGCCTGTTGAATTTACGTTAAGAGTCGGATTAGCTACAGAATTTGCGTTGGTAAACTTAACGCTTATAGAAGCGCCTGTGAAAAGCTTAAAACCGCTTAAAGTTACTACTTTAGCTGCTGTTCCTGCCGCTGTAGAACAAGTGCCATATAGTTTTGTTGCGTATGTTGTGGCTGTGTCTGCCGTTGTCTGTGCAGTAG
>Ga0265301_10001077_pt1 | contig 37016 bp, 31 predicted proteins | sample AusTroGonzalo_MG_2_FD_193488 | JGI IMG/M metagenome (GOLD analysis project Ga0265301, IMG submission 193488) | Bovine rumen microbial communities from tropical cattle in Woodstock, Queensland, Australia - Gonzalo_04 | ecosystem: Host-associated > Mammals > Digestive system > Stomach > Rumen ...
ACAATTCGCGATGGACAAGAGCCTGTCGCAATAAATTCAATAACAATTTATTAGACCCATCCCCAACCCCTCCTGCGATGGAGGGGAGAGGCTGGCGCATAGCACTACTTTCGCTGTCAATTGTATTGACGGCGGGGCTGTGCTGTGCGTGTACGCAAGAGGTGCCCGTCCCCGACGTTCCCGTCACGCGCACCACACTGTCCCCAGCTGACTCCACCCAGTCCACTTCCACCATCGACATCAATACGGAGTGGGCTGGCGAAAGACATTATAACTATTGATAGCAAATAGTAAATGTTTCATATGTGCCGATTGAGTGGTCGTGAGACCCGGGCACAGTCCAAATTTTTTGTTTTCAACTCCAGTTCATTACTGGAAATTATTACAGCTCGACGGTCTGTGACAGATAGTCGAGATTTTAAGAACGCTAACTAAAAGAGGAAATATGTGATTGAAATATGCAATACGAATCAACATTTAATGCGATAGATAACATTCTGCGGAATGAGGCGGGGTGTTCGACGGAGTTGGACTACATCGAGCAGACCTCGTGGCTGCTGTTCCTGAAGTACTTGGATGACTTGGAGGCTGAAAGGGAGATGAACGCTCTGATGGCTGGCAAGGAATACAAACGTATTATTACTGGCTTCCTGCGCTGGACGCAATGGGCAGCTCCCAAGAAAGCAGACGGCACACCAGATGACATCAACTGTATGACAGGCCCCGACTTGCAGCAGTTCGTGGACGGGAAGCTGTTCCCTGCGCTGAAGAAGTTCCAAGAGACAGCCAGCTCTGCCAACACTCTGGAGTACAAAATTGGCGAGATCTTCGCTGAACTGCGCAACAAGATTACCTCGGGCTACAACCTGCGCGAAATCATCAACCTCGTGGACCAGCTGCACTTCCAAAGTGCAGAGGACAAACATGAGATGACGGTGCTCTACGAGAGTAAGATTCAGCGAATGGGTAATGCAGGTCGCAACGGCGGCGAATACTACACGCCGCGCCCCCTGATTCGGACTATCGTAAAGGTGGTGGACCCGAAAATCGGCGAAACGGTGTATGACCCGGCCTGTGGCAGCGCGGGCTTCTTGTGCGAGGCCTTTGCTTATATGAAGCAGAAGGTGAAGGGGACACATGATAACAAGGTATTGCAGGAGCAGACGTTCTACGGCAAGGAGAAGAAGCCACTGCCCTACATCATCGCCACGATGAATATGATCTTCCACGGCGTGGCAGCACCGAACATCATCCGCGGCAACACACTTGCCGAGAATATGGCACAGGTACAGGAGAAGGACCGCAAGGATGTCATCCTCGCAAATCCTCCTTTTGGAGGTAGCGAGCGTGGCGAAGTGCTGCAGAACTTCGACCTGCGGACGGGCGAGACAGCCTACATGTTCATGCAGCACTTCATCAAGATGCTGAGAGCGGGCGGCCGCGCGGGTATCGTCATCAAGAACACGTTCTTGAGTAATGGTGATGCAGCACAGCTGCGTAAGGTGCTGATGGAACAGTGCAACCTCCATACCATCCTTGACTTGCCCGGTGGCGTGTTCCAAGGCGCTGGTGTGAAGACGGTGGTGCTGTTCTTTGACAAGGGCACGCCCACGAAGAAGATTTGGTACTACCAGCTGAACCCGGGTCGCAACCTTGGCAAAACAAACACGCTAAATGAGAATGATCTCGCGGAGTTCGTGGAACTGCAGCGCACGAAGGCAGACAGCGAGAACTCGTGGAGTGTGGATGTGTCAACGCTGGGCGAGGACTATGACCTGAGCGTGAAGAATCCAAACAAGGTAGAGGAAGTGGATGAACGCACACCCAGCGAGATTGCTGAAAGCATCTTTGCCCTCAACAGCGAGAATCAGACTCTTATTGACGAAATTATGGAGATGGTGAAATGAAAGAGTTACGAATAAAAGATATTTGTGACAAAGGCTCTTCGAATCTCAAACAAAAAGATGTCGAGGGTAAGAATGGCTTGTATCCTGTATATGGCGCAAGTGGAATAATAAGCTACATTGATACCTACCATCAAGAAGATAATTATATTGCTATCGTAAAAGATGGTTCTGGTATTGGTCGCGTAACATTTATGCCAGCCAAGAGCTCTGTTATAGGAACAATGCAATATATATTGCCAAAAGATGGGTTCAATATCAACTATATTGGCTATTGCTTACAAAGCCTTGATTTGAGTAAATATAAGCAAGGTGCAGCCATTCCACATATCTATTTCCGGGATTATGGAGAGAGAATAGTAAAAGTTACTGCGGATAAAAACGAGCAGCAATCCATCGTTGGTTATCTTGACTCTGCTTTTGCAAAGATAGATGCGATGAAGGCTAATGCAGAAAAAGCCCTCAATGAAGCTAAAGCCCTCTTCCAAGCATCACTCAAAGAAATGCTTGAACCAAAAAAAGGGTGGGAAGAGAAGAAACTCAGCGAGGTGGTAAATATCTTAAACGGATACGCATTTCCTAGTAAAGCTTTTGGAGATAATCAGGAATTAAAGGTGGTTAAGATAACTAACGTAGGAGTCGGTTCTTTTATAGAAGATATATCTACATTACCACAAAAAATGTTCATCCAAGATGTATGTTTAAAAGAAGGCGATATAGTTATAGCATTAACACGTACAATAATTTCAGAAGGGTTAAAACGAGCTATAATTCCTTCTTCCTATGATGGAGCGATGTTAAACCAGCGTGTTGCATCATTAAGATTTAGTGGAAAGATTAATATGTCATTCCTTTATTATTATCTTGGATGTTCAATAGTCTCTGATTATGTGTGGTTACATGTTAATACTCTGATGCAGCCAAACCTGTCTATCAAAGATTTAAAGAGTATGCCTGTTTGCATTCCTTCTCTCCCCGAGCAGCAATCCATCGTCGCAACTCTCGACTCTCTCAAATCCAAGGTTGACCGCCTCCGAGAGAACTACGAAAAGATTTCTCAGGAGTGCGACGCATTGAAACAAGCAATATTACGACAAGTATTTGAATAGAGATAGTATGAAACGAGTAATTGTAGATAATCTGAAAATGCAGAATAACGAACTGGTTTGTAGGGATAAGACCGGTCGCTACAAACCAGTATTCAAGAAGCAAGGCGACTTGGATGGTGCTTGCGCTACCTATTCTGTTATTATGAACCTCTTGATTCTCGGTGTCATAACGGAGAAGGAAACTCATGTCAATGAGGAGCATAAAACAAGAGATACACAAAAACTCTTCAAGGTTTTCTGTAACGACTATGGAATGCACCGTAATGGTCAGACATTCTACAAAATCACTAAGATGTTGAAAGAGGGCTTCTCCAATGTAATAACCCCAGACCATAAAGTTACTTCAGATACTAAAAGCGTTGAGGTTATTAAGGATACTATCGATAATAGAATCCCAATTATTGTTTCCATAGGAGAATCCCCCCCATCCTCTAATTGGGGTCACGCGATGCTGGCAATAGGTTACGAAGAGAACGACAAAGGGAACGTAAGCAAGATTCTATGTCTTGATCCCAGTGGAGACTACATTCATGGTAGGAAACGCTGGAATGCGGAAATACAAATTACACCGAAACAATACCGACTAACAACTGTTTGGAGTGGATTGAAGACTACAAAAGTCGTGACTCTAGATGATGTCATTGTCATTTCCAAAAACGAGAACGAGGACTGATAATTCAATAAAAGACAAGTATTTGAATAATCAACATGGACGAGACAGCGACCAGAAGAAAGAAGATAGACCCTGCGCTTTATGCTGTGGGATGGGAGCAGGTTCCTGAAAGTGAGATACTGACGGAACAACGCGCCTATATTGCTCCGGGTCAGGTGAGCGCACTGCCGCAGAACCGCCACCCGAAGAAGGTGGATTATATCCTGGAGTACAAGAAGCAGAAGCTGGCGGTCATCGAAGCTAAGAGCGATGAGAGAGACGTGAGCGAGGGCGTAGATCAGGCGAAGCGCTATGCCCGGCTGCTGAACATCCGCTATACCTACGCCACAAACGGCGATGAGATATGGGCAATTGATATGGGCGTTCAAGACGCACAGGGTAACTACATCATCCCCTCGAAGGAAGGCCCCATAGACCGTTTCCCCTCGCCGCAAGAGCTGTGGGCGATGACATTTACGGAGGTCAACCCATGGCGCGATAAGTTCAACTTGTGTCCGCTGAATCGTGGCGGCGGTCGCGAGCCGCGCTACTATCAGGAGATTGCCATCAATAAAGTTATGGAGGCTGTGGCAAAGAATAGAGACAGAATCCTGCTGACGATGGCAACGGGAACGGGAAAGACCTACACGGCGTTCCAAATCTGCTGGAAGTTGTACCAGACGAACTGGAACCGTAGGGGCACAGACCAGAAGCCGCGAATCCTGTTCATCTCTGACAGAAACATCTTGGCAAATCAAGCTAAGAACGATTTCGAGCAGTTCCCCGAAGATGCAATGGAACGCATAACGCCTGACTTGCTACATGATAAGAAGCACCAGAACAGCGTCCCCAAGGCACGCCACCTTTACTTCACCATCTTCCAGACATTCATGAGCGAAGATCCCTCGGGTAATCCGTTCTATATGCAATATCCTCCCGAGTTCTTCGACTTCATCATCATCGACGAGTGCCATCGCGGCGGTGCCAACGACGAAAGCGAATGGCGGCGGCTGATGGAATACTTCGCGCCTGCGGTGCAGCTAGGTATGACGGCAACACCTCGGAGAAGGGTGAATGTGAACACCTACAAGTACTTCGGGGACCCCGTGTATAGCTACTCGCTGAAGCAGGGTATTGCGGACGGTTTCCTGACGCCCTACCGCGTGAAAATAGGAACAAGCAATATCGACACTTACAAGTTCCAGCCCGACGATGACGTGGAAGGCGATATCGATAAGGATAAAACCTACACGGAACAGGACTTCTACAATGGCAATATCGAGATTCGGCAACGCGACGAGCACCGCGTGAAAGAGATGCTGGGGTTGATAGGACGCGACGAGAAGACACTGGTGTTCTGTTGCACTCAGCAGCACGCCATGATCATCCGCGATATGATTAACCGTTGGAAGCTGGTGCCGGATTCAAACTACTGCGAGCGCGTGACAGCGGACGATGGTAAGGATGGAGAAGATAAGCTAAAGCAGTTCCAGAACAACGACTACCTGCGCCCAACGATACTGACCACCTCGCAGAAGCTCTCTACGGGAGTGGATGCAAGGAATATCCGAAATATCGTGCTGATGCGCCCTGTGAACAACATCGTGGAGTTCAAACAAATCATGGGACGCGGCACGCGACTGTTCGATGGTAAATACTATTTCACGTTGATAGACTTTGTGGGGGCATCGCGTAACTTCCAAGATGAGGAGTGGGACGGCGACCCGTTCTGCCCTGTCTGCGGTAACTATCCCTGCACTTGCAACAAGGGGCCGAAGGTGTGCCCGAAATGCGGCAAGTCGCCCTGCGAATGTCCACCGCCACCACCGCCAGAGCCTTGTCCCATCTGCGGACATCTGCCTTGCACGTGTCCGGGCGGACGGCCTAAGAAGAAAGTTAAGGTGAAGCTGTCCGATAAGCGCGAGCTGTCGCTATACACGGAATGGGACGAGCGAATTCAGTTTGGCGATGAGTTGCTGAGCATCCAAGAGTATATCAAACGGCTGTTCGGGATGCTGCCGAGTTTCCTGCGCGGCGAAGACGATCTGCGCCGTCAGTGGTCGCAGCCCGATACGCGCGAGCAGCTGCTGGATTTGCTGGAGAAGAGCGGCTTCCCCGAAGATAAGTTGGAGACCACGCGGCGCTTCCTGGAAATGGAGCAGTGCGATATGTTGGACGTGCTGGCATTCCTGGCCTACAACACAACGCCCATTGACCGCCAACGCCGTGCCGAGATACTGAAGGAGCAGGCACGCCAGCGTTACTCGGCAGAGCAACAGGAGTTCGTGAACTATATCATGGATCTCTATGTGCGCAATGGCTTCAAGGAGCTGGGCAGTGACAAACTGCCGACACTCATCAATATGAAGTATCATTCACCCGTGAATGCTATATCGGCATTGAAGATGGATCCGTCGCAGATTCGCAGCTTCTATCTTGGGATGCAAGAGTTGCTGTATAATAACAGAGGTGTGGTCAATATCACCATCGAAAACCACTACCACGGTACTATCGACCAACTTAACATCAACGGAAATTAAAGAAATTTGGGCAAAGGTTTGGAGAATCACGGGGTTCTTGCTACCTTTGCCCAAAATTAAGACATAAGAAAGAGCCAGAAGTTTTCGGTTTCCCCATCAAACTGCAACTGAAAAGAAAACTCGCAAACTCGAAGGCTACCAGCTCACACCTATGAGGCGTGGGCATTGGTGGTTTCGACATAGCGAGCAGGTGTTGCAGCCTTGATGGGTTTGTTGTATATCATTGGTGTTCCACGTCTCTTTCTTTTTGAAACTTAAAAACTTTATAGACATATAGTAAATGCAATCTACTGAAACACCCCAACAGCTTGGTGGCATCGTGAACTATTTTCAGGGTGCCACCATTCATAACATAGTGATTAACGGAAATATGACGCGGCAGGGGCAGGAGTACTACCGTTCGCAGGAGTCTCAGCATCCGGCCGCGCACTCGGATGAGCAGATAGCGCAGGCGATAGAGGCAATCTGCGGGGAGGGCAAGGCGCTGGACACGAAACAGAAATGGGCGGCAGTGTACTGGTATCTGCGGTGGGAGTGTAACTTCCCGGTGAAGGGCAGCGACTTCTGCGAGCGCATAGGCCGTCTGCCCTTCAGTCGGCTGCCGGAACCGGAGTGCGACTATAACAATATCCGAAGGATGCTGACGCTGTCGTTCATGAACCAGGACGCACGACAGCTGGAGCGTGTGAGACCGGGGAGGAACGACGAGGGGGTGTTCATGCAGATGCGAACGGTGGTGGAAGCGCTGGCGCGGGAGCTGACGAAGCAGGCCTGAACACGTGCGCGGGATGGTCAGTCCACGACGGTGAGGAAGACGCCCTCGCCCTCGGGGCGGTCGCGGAGGCGCTGCATGAGGGCATCGAGGGTGACGGCGCTGTGGAGGACTTTGCCGACTTGCTGGTTGCGGCCCACGAGGATGCAGCCGCGGGTGTCGGAGGCGGTGTTGCCGGCATGGATGCGGATGGCGCTGCGGAAGGGGACGTGGAGCAGCAGGGGGAGCCAGCGCCGGAAACGGGGTGACCAGGTGACGACGACGGAATAGCGTCCGGGCGGGATGGCCTTGGGGAGCTTGTGGCTGGTGGGGTTGACGGCGGGCTCCAGGGTGTCGCAGAGGTACTGGTTCTCGACATAGAGGCGCCCGATGGTGTAGGTGCTGCGCTTGGCGATGCGGTGTAGTTGGAGGTTCATGACTTTTTCGTTTAACGTTTAACGTTTAAAAGTTTAAGGGGTTTAAGGGGATAGAACTTAAATCTTATCAAATCTAGACCTAAATCTTCTTTGGAAACGAATGACCATAATTCTCATAATTTATTATGCCCATTACGAACATTTGTGTTCAAAAGAATTTAAGCTCAGATTTATGTCTTGAATTTATGTTCCATTAAGTAGTTCTCCGTTCTGTTTCATTCGTTGGTATTCCTCGTAGCTGACGGCTCCGCGAGCCCATTCTTCACGTTGCTGTGCGCGGCGATCGTGTTCCTCCTCCTCGATGCGGCGGGCCTCGGCGCGGCGCTCCGCTTCGCGCGCCTTGTAGCGCTCCTGTTCCAGCTGCCGCTGCTCCTCGGGTGTGAGCTCTGTGGCAGGAGGGTTGTCGTAGTAGCCGTTGAGCACCTTCTCGAAGTGGTCGTCGCTCTCAGTGAGCCAGATGAAGGAGGCCTTCCATTTCAAGCGCCCCTTGCAGCGACCGTTCAGTAAGTCGCTTTTTGCCATCTTCACTACGGCATCGGCAAGAGCCTGCTTTGTGTTCCAACGGTTCACGAGAGCTTGTACGCGGCTCTTCTTGCCTTTGCTCAGGTAGCGTAGCGGTTCTATCGTACTGCCTTCCTTGTGCAACGTTTCATTGTAGAAGCGTATGAACGACGGCCAATCGATGTACAACATAGGGTTCCTTTTTTCGGGATTTTCGACCGCACAAACAAGAAGCTCCTTGTTCTCTTTCTTGGTCTCTTTCTTTATGCTTTCTTTGTTACTTTCTTTCATTTTCTTTCTCCCTTCGTTCTAAAAAACGCTATTTCCAGGCTCTCAGTTTTTACTCTTCATTTTTCATTCAATTTTAATTTTTATCTTTTCATTTTTAATTCTCAAAGTATCCCATCAGCCTATTACGCAGAAGGCAGCGCCAGCCGCCGCGGTCTGTATCCCAGTAGGCCAGTGTCAGCGGTGACGGTTTGCGGCGACCCTGTGCACGATAGCCCTCGGGGATGAGGTGGGTGGCGCGGGTGCCGTGGGCATCCCGCATCGCCCCGTTCTTCTTGACATAAACCATGTGTACGACGCCCTTCTTCAGCGCCTCTTCTAAAGCCACGATGTCGTGGTTGATTACGATGCTCGTAGCATCTTCATTGTTCAAATTTTTCATAACAAGAAATAAAGATGTTTAAGGGATAGAACTTAAATCTCATCAAATCCAAACCTAAATCTTTCGTTGGAAACGAATGAGCGTAATTTGCATAATATTTTCCTTCTTGACCACGAATTTCACGAATTTCACGAATTCCTTTTTTCACCACGGATTTCACGGATTACACGGATATCTTTGCATGGGCGGTGAGCCAATCCCTTTCTCCGAGTGCGGGGATATAATTCGTTTAATTAGAGTAATTCGTTGTTTAAAAATCATTTAAGTTCAGATTTATGACCGATTTATGTTCCATTCTATCATTTTTCATTCTCCATGAGCGGTCGCTCTTGAAGCTCCACAGCCAGTTCAAACTCAATGTCTATCATATCCGCGTCCGGGTGGATGGCCATCAGCTGGAGCTTGCGCTTCTGCATCCATGCCATACGCTCCTCACGCCGCCGCTTGTTCTCTTTGGGGCTTAATAACCTCGTCTTTCGATACCGCTCGCTGCGCTCAAGGTTCTCACGCTGTGTGATCACTTGCAAGTTCGAAGGACGGTCGTCCAGCGTGTTGCCGTTCTTATGGTCGATGACCCAGTGGCGGCGGTCACAGATGGCGAAACCGGTCTGGCACAGCATCGTCAGGTACGAGCGGTAGAGGTGTATCAGTTCGCCTTTGTGTGTGAACCTGAAATCCGTGCGCCGACGCTGGATATCACGCCCCTGAAAGACAGGCATGTGCGGTCGCAACTGAATCCTGATGCGCCGTCCTCCGAAATTCTTCGAGCAGAACGTGTGCCAGAGGCGGAGATTTCGGTCAGCTGCTAAGTCTGCTGGTGCCCATTGCAGCACACCCTCCCACGACGGCACCCATTCCAGCCGTGTGCCGTCCTTCAGTGCCATGAGCGACCGCTCATCCGGCACTGGTTCAAAAACATACTTTCTCTTCTTCATCTTGTCAATATTTTTACGAGTTCATTTGCCAGTCGCGCGATCTCCTGGATGATGAAGTCGCGTTTGGCAGCCAACATCGCGCACACCCTTGTATGGTCGCGCAAATACACCTCCAACCAGTCCTGCGGCTCATGTATGTCCGCTTCCGTAATCGCGTAGATGACCCCTTCGAGTTCATCCAAGTCCTCGCGCAGCCCGAGGATCTTATCCACCAGCTGCCTCATTTTCTCATTGTCAAATTCCATAATTTTTAATTCATAATTATACATTATACATTATCAATTATACATTAAAAACTCACTGCATTGAATTCGCGTTTTTAATGCATTGAATTCGCCAACTCACTGCATTGAATTTCCGTTTTTACTGCACTGCATTTTTAATGCTGCAAAGTTAGGGATTCGGGAAGCTATTGGCAAGGGCTGTAACGTTTTGGTAATAGATTGGTAATGCTTTGGCAACGATTTGGTAATGGTTGGGTAATACCCCTCCGTCAGAAGGTGGAAAACCTCCCCCCGCGAACTGCAACAAACTATTGCACGACACTCATTAAAGCAGTACCTTTGCAGAAGGAAATCACGGAAAGACGCGGAAAACAACGGAAAGACACGGAAAGCTCCGCGTATTTCCGCGGTTACAGAACTAACAGGAAACATCCGGCCAGATGCTATAACAACAATTTATTCACAACACAAACACAAAACACAACTATGGCAAAGAACAACGCAAATGAATCCATCCAGAGCATCAAGTACTCTGTGGCAATGATGAAGAACCCCGCTCACCCCGAAGAGGCTGAGAAGGCCTACGCCAACATCCAGCTCAACGGCATCGTGTCGCTGGGCCAGCTGGCACAGCACATCCGCGAACACGGCTCACCCTACACCCGCGACGTCGTCCTCGGCGTAATCACCGCCATCGTGGACCACACCCGTGAGTTCCTGGTGCAGGGCTACAAGGTGGACCTCGGCGACCTCGGCTCCTTCGTGCCCGGTCTCAGCAGCGAGGGCGCACTGCCCGGCACGGATGCCGACGGCAACCCCAAGACGGCTCTCCAGATGTTCACCAGCGACAACATCAAGGACGTGAAGGTGAACTACGGCATGACGAGCATCTTCTCCGACCTGCGCAAGGACGCTATCTTCGAGAAGGTCACCAGCCGCAAGGCCCAGAAGGCTTCCCTTAACGCGCAGCTGGCCGGTGAGGAGAGCGCCACCTGGAGCGAACCAACTTCTGAAGGAGAGGGCGATTAAAAGGACTCTCCCCCGTCCCCTCCCTAATCAGGGAGGGGCGTGGGAACCTCCAAGACGAGCCTTCAAAAAACAATTAACTAATTATTAATCATCTAAAAACCAAATCCCCCTAAGTAAACACTCCCCTCCCTGTTAGGGAGGGGTTGGGGGTGAGTCCAATGAAAGAAACAACAAAGAAAACACTGAAGCGGATAGGTGAAGTGATAGTAACCATCCTCACGGCGCTGCTCACTACGCTGGGCGCACATGCCGCCGGTATCGTGCAGTAAGAAAGAACTTACGCCCCGAGATTCACTTGGAACCTCGGGGCGTTCTTTTTCGACTTATTCATCAAGTTTTTCCCCTTTTTCCTTTGCCCGAAAGCCAATAATCAGTACTTTTGCGTCGCTTTTTTTGCGCTGCGAATGAGTTATATTGATTACAAGGCTTCATATCGGACGTTCTCAAGTTGCTTGAGGGCGATTTGTGTTGTCTTGATGGTGTGCGGCGCGGCGATGCTTCGGGCGCAGGACGAGGTGGCGGAAAAGAGCAAGAGTAGGGTGTACCAGGGGTTCTCGGGTGGAATGTTGTTGCACACGGGTTACCTCTTCGGTATAGATGGTGCTGCACCAGTGGCTGATGACGGGCGGTCGTATAGCCCGCAAGGCGGCGTGTTCGGTATTGGCGGCTGTGCGCGCGTTCATCTGTGGAAGTACTTGCGCGTGGGCTTCGAGGGCTTTGTCTCCACGATGTACCAGGGAATGATGGACAACAGGGAGTTGTTGAGGCCTGGCAGCTATGTGCGTACGGGGTGCGGAGGTGTGATGGCTGATGCCTGCTGGCGGTTGCCGAAGGTGTGGCCTTACGTGGGTGCCTCGCTGGGCGGCGGCGCTATGCGTTCGCTCTACATGCTGGATGGCGACCAGGACAGCTGGGCGCGGCAGTCGGACACTTATTTCCACAAGCAGGGTTTCTTCTATGTCGCGCCGTATGTGGGTTGTGATTATGCGATGTCCAAGAAGATGCACCTCACTTTCCGCTTGGACTGGATGCTGGCCATCAGCCATCGTGAGCTTGCTAAACCTTCAGGCCCACGATTGTACGTAGGATTTATTTTCGTCCATTAGTGTTTTTCGATGGTCCCGTGCAGGCCCGTTACCCGAAGAGGTAGGGGTTGTGCTGGCGTTCGTAGGCGACGGTCGTCTTGGGGCCGTGGCCGGGATAGACGACAACGTTGTCGGGGAGGGATTTAAGGAGACTCTTGAGGGCGTTGATGAGGTCCCAGTGGTTGCCGCCGGGGAAGTCGGTGCGGCCGATGCTGAGCTGGAAGAGGCTGTCGCCGGAGAAGAGGGCGTGCTCGGCTTCGCAGTAGAAGCAGACGCCGCCGGGGGTGTGGCCGGGGCAGGGGATGACGGTGAAGTGGTGGTTGCCGAAGCGGATGACGGTGTCGGCGGTGATGTCCTCGCCGGCAGGGGTGGTGGCGCAGGGGATGGAGTAGTTAAGGATCTGTCGCACCTGGTCTTCGACATTGTCAAAGAGGGGTCGGTCCAGCTGCGGACAACGGGGCTGCAGTCCGTAGAGCTCGCAGATGTAGTCGGCACCCCAGGAGTGGTCGAAATGGGCGTGGGTGAGCAGATGTGCCACGGGCTTGAGCTCGTGCTCACGGATATATTGAGCGATGGCGGCTTTCTCTTCGTCGTAGTAGGCGCCGCAGTCGATGATGACGGCTTCGCGGGTCTCGTCGCTGACGACGTAGCAGTTCTCGTTGAGGGGATTGACGGGGAAGGTTTTGATGAACACGATGGAAGACTTGATGAATGATGAATGATGAGTGACGATTGATGAGTGAGGATTGATGAATGATGATTGATGAATGATGAATTTAAACTCTTGAACCTCTTAAACTCTTAAACCCTTGAACTCTTGAACTCCTTGAACTTCTTGAACCTCTTAAACTCTTAAACTCTTAAACTCTTGAACCTCTTAAACTCTCGCTTTGCGAGGCCCTCTCCCTATGGGGGAGAGCGGGGAGAGAGGCCCTCTTAACCCCTACAACTGCACATACACCACTTTCTTGGTGGTGAAGTATTCTTCGGTGAAGAAGTCGGAGAGGGGGGTGATGAGTTTCTCGCGACGGACGGCAGCGGCTTCGTGCTCGAGTTCGCCGCCTTTGAGGGCGATGAGGCCGTTGGGCAGAGCGTTGTGGGAGGTCTGCGAGATATGGGATAGTGAGATCTTCACGAGGTCGGCCAAGGGCATTACGGCGCGGCTGACGATGAAGTCGAAGCGTTGTTTAACCTCCTCGGCACGGGCGTGTTGCGTGGTGACGTTGGTGAGGCCGAGGGCGGCGATGACCTCGTTGCAGACGCGTATCTTCTTGCCGATGCTATCTACGAGGTGGAACTGCACCTCGGGGAACATAATGGCCAAGGGGATGCCGGGGAAGCCGCCGCCGGTGCCGAGGTCCATGATGCGGGTGCCGGGGCGGAAGCGGATGATCTCGGCGATGCCCAGCGAGTGCAGGACATGGTGCTCATAGAGGTTGTCGATGTCCTTGCGCGAGATGACGTTGATCTTGGCGTTCCAGTCGTGGTAGAGGGCATCGAGGGCGGCGAAGCGCTCGCGCTGTTCAGGCGTGAGGGTGGGGAAGTAGTGGTCTATGATGGACTCTCCCCCCAAGGACTCTCCCCCCGCCCTCCCTATTAGGGAGGGAGCAGAATGTATTTGAGTTGTAGAATTCATATTTAATGTAATAGATGGATTATTTATAGATGGCTGTTCTTGAGAGTATTAACTCCCTCCCTCATAGGGAGGGCGAGGGGAGAGTCTTGGCCACCTAAACACGATGGCGAGAAGGGCGCAGAGGCCCATGATGAAAGGATAATATAAATAAGGTATAATCTCTACGGGAGTGAGGGCTGCGAGCGAGGCGGCCATAAGGAGCTGCGCGCCATAGGGTATGATGGCCTGCGCCAAGCAAGAGGAAGTGTCAAGGATGCTGGCACTCTTACGTGGATCAACGCCGAAGCGCTCGGCTATCTCACGAGCAATGGGGCCTACGGTGAGGATAGCAACGGTGTTGTTGGCCGTGCAGAAGTTCGTAAGCATCACGAGGCCGCCGATGGTGAGCTCCGCCCCACGCGAGCCACGCACATGTCGCGTGAGCTGTTTGATGATGAGGTCTATGCCACCACCATAGCGGATTAGCTCCATCACGCCCCCCGCCAACATCGTCACGATAATCAGTTCGCCCATTGCCACAATACCATGGCCTATAGCTCCGAACCACCCGAAGAGGTCATAGTCACCATAGCTGATACCGATGACACCACTGAGCAGGATGCCGACGACCAGCACCAGTAGTACGTCCAGACCCGCAATCGCAGTGATAAGTACCACGACATACGGCAGCACTTTCAAGGCATCGATGCTGGAGGTCACACGTGGGGCATGGATATGGGAACCAAGGATGAGGTACAGGAAAAGCACGATGATGGCCGCCGGCATGACAATTTTTGAGTTCACCCGGAATTTATCACTCATACGGCAGCCTTGTGTGCGCGTGGCCATGATGGTGGTGTCGGAGATAAAGCTGAGGTTGTCACCGAAGAACGCTCCGCCTACCACGGCGCCCACGATAAAAGCTGTAGCGGTCCCTGTAGCCTGAGCGACACCTGCCGCTATGGGTACCAACGCAACAACCGTACCGACACTTGTACCGATGCTCATAGAGATGAAGCAAGCAGACAGGAAGAGTCCGGGTAACAACATATTAGCTGGAAGTAGTTGAAGTGATAGTTGAACTGTTGCATCAATGGAACCCATCGCCTTGGCGGAGGCTGCGAAGGCACCGGCGAGGATGAAGATCCAAATCATCAAGAGGATGTCCGGCTGGCCAGCGCCACGCGAGAACAGGGTGATGCGGTCGCGCAGCGATCCCCCTTGTGTGACAGCGATGGCATAGATGCTCGTCAGCAGAAATGCTACGCTGATGGGCACCGCATAGAAGTCACCGGCGATGATGCTGACCAAGACATAGATGACCAAGAACACCGCAATAGGACTTAACGCCAACAGACCCTGTTTCATTTAACGAATATAGGATTTACGATTTTACAGCCTATGAAGGGGCTTTGCAGTGCGCAAAGGTAGGGCTTTTTGTTGAAAAAAGAACGTTTTTAGATAATTCTTTTTGAGATTCGGCTCAATTTGTGTACTTTTGCCCGCAAGAAATGATTTTCGTTTAAGGTTTAACGTTTAACGTTTAATCGCAGAAACTAGAAATTGTAAAATTGTAAAATCGTCAAATAGTCAAATTATACTATGTCAAAGATTGTAACTCTTGGCGAACTGATGCTTCGCCTGTCCCCCGAAGGTAACGACCGTTTCATCCAGAGCGAGAGCTTCCGCATCATCCCCGGCGGCGGCGAGGCCAATGTCGCCATCTCGCTGGCCAACTACGGCCACGAGGCTTACTTCGTCTCCAAGCTGCCCAAGCACGAGATTGGTCAGATTGCCCTGAATGCCATGCGTCGCTATGGCGTGGATACCCGCTTCATCGCCCGTGGCGGCGACCGCGTGGGTCTGTACTATGCCGAGACGGGTGCCTCGATGCGCCCCTCGAAGGTCATCTACGACCGTGCGCACAGCGCCATCGCCGAGGCTGTGCCCGCCGACTTCGATTTCGACAAGATTATGGAGGGCGCCGACTGGTTCCACTGGAGCGGCATCACGCCCGCCATCAGCGACAAGGCTGCCGAGCTGACGCGCCTGGCCTGTGAGGCTGCCAAGCGTCACGGCGTCACGGTCAGCGTGGATCTGAACTTCCGCAAGAAGCTGTGGACGAGCGAGAAGGCCATCAGCATCATGCGTCCGCTGATGAAGTACGTGGATGTCTGCATCGGCAACGAGGAGGACGCCGAGCTGTGCCTGGGCTTCAAGCCTGACGCAGATGTCGAGGGCGGTAAGACGGACGCTGCCGGCTACGAAGGCATCTTCCGTCAGATGCGCGAGGAGTTCGGCTTCAAATATGTCGTCTCCACGCTGCGCGAGAGCTTCTCGGCTACGCACAACGGCTGGAAGGCCCTCATCTTCGACGGCAAGGAGTTCTACCAGAGCAAGCGTTACGACATCGACCCCATCATCGACCGCGTAGGTGGTGGCGACAGCTTCTCCGGCGGCCTGATTCACGGTCTGCTCACGAAGGGCACGCAGGGTGAGGCCCTGGAGTTCGCCGTGGCAGCCAGTGCGCTGAAGCACACCATCAATGGCGATTTCAACCTTGTGAGCGTCGAGGAAGTGGAGGCGCTGGCAGGTGGTAATGCCAATGGCAGGGTGCAGCGGTAAGAGCCCCCTCCTCACTCCCCCAAAGGGGGAGAGTAGCCACTTTACAAAAATTGATTTAATATTAACTTAATGATAGGTTATCCCCCACACCTTATGCCAATGATTATCTGATAATCTAATGGTAACCACACTCCCCATTGAGGGGGAGCGGGGAGGGGGCTTATATGGCACGATTCGATCAGCTGGCCGTTATGGCCAAGATAGGTGAGACGGGAATGGTTCCCGTGTTCTACCACAAGGATGCTGAGGTGGCCAAGAAGGTCATCAAGGCTTGTTATGAAGGTGGCGTTCGCGCCTTCGAGTTCACCAACCGCGGCGATTTCGCACAGGAGGTCTTTGCCGAGTGCGTGAAGTTCGCTGCCAAGGAATGTCCTGAGCTGGCGCTGGGCATCGGCTCCGTCGTGGATGCTCCCACGGCTGCGATGTACCTGCAGCTGGGCGCCTGCTTCGTCGTAGGTCCGCTCTTCAACCCCGAGATTGCTCCCGTCTGCAACCGTCGTCTGGTGCCTTACTGCCCTGGCTGCGGCAGCGTCAGCGAGATTGGCAAGGCTCAGGAGCTGGGCTGTGTGCTGACGAAGCTGTTCCCCGGCGACGTCTATGGTCCCAACATGGTCAAGGGCCTGATGGCTCCCATGCCGTGGTCGAAGATTATGGTCACGGGCGGCGTGGCTCCCGAGGCAGAGAACCTGAAGGCGTGGTTCAAGGCTGGTGTCTATTGCGTGGGCATGGGCTCGAAGCTCTTCCCCAAGGACAAGGTGGCTGCCGAGGACTGGCAGTATGTCACCGACAAATGCCGCGAGTGCCTGGATATCATCGCCGAGGTGCGTAAGAACTGATTGTTACATCTTACAGAAAACGATATGAAAAGGAATATCTCTTTACAGGTCCTTGCAGTGACAGGGGCGCTGGCCATAGGTTCCTTGCTCACAAGCTGCGACTGGTTCAAGGGCAAGGGTGGCAGCGGTCTCACCTATGAATGGTGCACGATAGATTACGAAGACAGCATCGTAGCAGGCGAGTCAACAGCCTATCAGGAAATGCATATCGATTTCCCGTCGAATCAGGACATTGACAAGGCCGACGAGGGTACCATAGCCGCTTTGGCATGGATTCGTGAGCAGGTGATGTCCTGCAGTTTCCCCAGCTTCGAAGGTGAGAAACTGGACACTGCCTTGGAGTTCGGCATCGACCAGGTGGAGCGTTTCGCAGAGCCTTTCGTGCAGTCCTGCGCGAAGCAAGGCCTCGACCGGATGTATAAGATGTTGACGGAGAATGAGGATTTCAACTATGCCTTTGACTTCATGAATATGCTCCAGATAGAACTGTTGGAGAATAACAAAGACTATGTCACCCTCGTCAGGGAGTATGATATCTACACGGGAGGCGCCCATGGCAGCCAGCTTCTTGACGGCGTCAGCTTCAGCAAGGAAGATGGCACGAGACTGGGCTGGAGCCTCTTGGACCTCAGCAAGAAAGAGGATTTGGTGGCCCTGTTAAAAGAAGGTCTGAAGGAGTATCTCAGTTCGCCCTCTGACAAGATAGAGACCGATGAGCAGCTCATGGATCATCTCCTGCTGATGGACGACCCTGACACGCCCGAAGACGAGCTGGCAGCAGGTATTCCGTTGCCAAGTAGGGAGCCTTATCTGTCGCGTAATGGTCTGAACTTCATCTATCAGGAGTATGAAGTGGCGGCCTATGCCTATGGCCGTCCCGATATCACCATCCCCCTGGAAAAGCTGAGCGGGATGCTGTCGGAGCTGGGTAAGAAATACCTGAAATAGGAGAGGGGAGTGATGCGTAGGTTCCTGTCCCTCTGCATATCTGTCTTATGCGCAGCCACCTTGGTCGCGCAAACGGATTTGTATGTGGATGGGCAGTTGATGGCGCGGCAGGTGAGTAGGACAGGACGAATGCCCGAGGCGCTGTCGCAGCTGTTGCAAGGCCGCACGCTCACACAGCGCCCTGCTGTACGTAGGGCACCACAGCTGACGAAGACCGCGACGATAGGTCCGCTGCTGGGCTCCATCCGCGACCAAGAAGAGCCTTATAATCTGCTGTGTCCCATCTGGCTGGACAAAGACGGCACACCCACATCGTTCCGTTGTCTGTCCGGCTGCGTTGCCACCGCCATTGAGCAGGTGATGGCCTACTACCGCTACCCCGAGGAACTTCTGGACACGCTGCATGGCTGGAAGACAGAGCGTTACGTGGTGGAAGACCTGCTGCCCGGCACACGCTTCGATTGGGACAACTATCTCCTGGACTATCGCAACGGATGGACCGAGGTGCAGGGCCTTGCCATTGCCGTACCCTCATTGGCTGCGGGCATGGCCGTACACATGAACTACGGCGTCACCGCGTCGGGAGCCAATGTCAGTACCGGCATTGAGCCCTTGCAAGATGCTTTTGGCTATGGAATGGTGCGTTACTATGAGCGTCTGCTCTATACCCCTGAGCGCTGGCACGCCATGCTACGCTATGAGCTGGAGCAAGGCCGCCCCATCGTATATACAGGCAATACGATGTCGCTGGCCGGTCATGCCTTTAATATCGACGGAGTTGACGGCAATGGCTTATACCATGTTAACTGGGGATATAATGGAGATTACGACGGCTGGTATGACTTAGAGCGCCTGTCGCCATGGGAACCTCTGCGCTTGGATGAGGAAGGGTTGGAGATGGGCTTCTTTTCCAACCAAAGCGCCATGTTTATGCATCCATCGGCAGAGGCGAAGCCCTTGGAGCCTGATTCACTGAAACCGGAGGACCTGAAGGTTGTGTTGGAGGGCGTTGATTTCGAACGTTCCCCGGATGTGCAGGAATATGTCGGTGCAGACTTCCACTTCCGTAATGACGGCGAGGATGCCGTCACCTACACCTACGAAATCATGACGTGGGAGCCCGAGGAGACAGATATCTTCAGACATGCCGATTATGTGGGCCTGAGTGCCCTGACGCTGCAGCCGGGAGAGCATCGCACACAGCGCGTTTGGTTGCATTTTACGGCTGTCGGCGACCGTTTGTTTGGCATCTCCCATGACGATGTGACCATTCCCTTCCAACAGACCGTTCATATCGAGGAGGGTACGCCTTCCCGTCTGGTGTGGGGTGAGGCACAGATTGACGGCTACCAGGAGAATGACGACGGCACGTATGATTACGACTTCAGCGTCTCTGTCCGTAATGATGCGGAAGCAGGTTATGCAGGTTCCAATATCACCATCTGCCTGTTCCACGACAACTCTTCGGAAGATCTCCGTCATTACCGTGTCCTTGCGCTGGCGGCAGGCAGCGAAACGACTTTACGCGTAACCTTCAAGGGCCTTTTGCCTAAGACACATTACACGCTGTATGTGCGTTATCCATGGCCTGTCCGCGCCTCTGTGGACTTCACTACGCCAGTATCTACAGGCATCATGGCGCTGCCGACAGATGATGAAAAAGGCCTCCGGTCTGATGGCGGAGCATGGCCTTCAGGTACTTACGACCTGATGGGTCGTCCTGCGCATCAGTCCTCTCGCGGCATCCTCCTACACCAAGGCAAGAAGATATGGTTGACGCGCTGATTGATAAATATTATCACGATCAGGAAGCCCTCAGGCACATCCTCGTTACGCACAGCAAGAGCGTGGCGGAGATGGCAGTGGCAGTGGCACGCAAGCATCCTGAGTCGGGCGCCGACGAGGAATTCCTCTACGAGGCGGCCATGCTACACGATATCGGTATCTTCATGACCGATGCCCCCGGCATCCAATGCTTTGGCACGGAGCCCTACATCAAGCATGGTCTCCTGGGCGGTGAACTGCTTCGGCGTGAAGGGTTGCCGCGCCACGCACGTGTGGCAGAACGACACACTGGTACGGGGTTGACACGCGAGACCATCGAGCGGCAACAACTGCCGCTGCCACCGGGCGACTACACGCCTGAGACCATCGAGGAACAGATAATCTGTTATGCCGACAAGTTCTTCTCAAAGAGTCATTTGGAACGTGTCAGGACCCCCGAACAGGTGTTGCACAGCTTGGAGAAATTCGGTCCTGAAGGAATCGCCAGAATGAAGAATTGGCTGCATCAATTTGGCGATTTATAGCTTGAAGTGGTTAATAATGCTGAAAATTCTTGCGTATGCGCGCGAGAAGGTGTATTTTTGCACGATTTTTACACCCTAACGTGAGCAGACGACTCCTTCCTATATGCATTTTTGCTGCGATTGTTAGCATTGTGATGGCTTCTGTCACCACGTCTGCTCCACATGGGCACCGCTCCTTTTCGATGCGCCTAGATTCTCTGCCGGTGAATGACAGCACCGAATTGGACAGCTTTGCGTTGGACAGCATCATTATGGATAGCGTGCAGACTGACACGCTACGCTATGTTGTGGTGAATGGTGATACTGTGTATTTGGGCGTGGGAGGCCAGACGAAAGTGGATACCGTAAAGGTCGATACCACCAAGCAGAGCAAGAGCGCCCTTGATGCTCCCGTGGATTTTGTGTCGAAGGACTCACTCGTCTATGACTACGCCGCCAACCGCGTGAACTTCTACGGGCAGGCCAATGTGAAGTACCAGAATCTGGACCTTACCGCCGACTATATCACGATGAGCGTGGACAGCAGTGTCGTGCACGCCTTGGGACGTAAGGACTCGCTGGGACATATTGTCACACCGCCTGTCTTCAAGCAGGGCGAAGATGAGTATGAGCCCGATGATATCGCCTACAACTTTAAGACGCGCAAGGCTTTCATCCACAATGTCTTTACGCAGCAGGGCGAAGGCTTTATGGTCAGCAACGAGAGTAAGCGCGACTCCTCGGGAACCATGTATATCCGCAATGCACGCTACACCACGTGCGATGCCAAGCACCCGCACTTCTACCTGCAGCTTACGCGCGCTAAGATGCGCCCGGGCAAGGATGTGGTCTTCGGTCCTGCCTACCTTGTCGTGGAAGATGTGCCACTGCCGCTGGCCATTCCCTATGGTTTCTTCCCCTTCACCAGCAGCTACTCCAGCGGTATCATTATGCCGACATACGGCGACGAGACAACGCGCGGCTTCTATCTGCGTGATGGCGGTTATTACTTCGCCATTAGCGACAAGGTGGATTTGAAGCTGTTGGGCGAAATCTACACCAAAGGTTCCTGGGGCCTCTCGGCACAGAGCGTATATAAGAAACGCTATCGCTTCGGCGGCTCCGTCAACCTATCTTACCAGAACACGGTGGAGGGTGAGAAGAATATGCCAGACTACAGCGTTGCCAAGAGTTTCAAGATACAATGGAGCCATCGTCAGGATAGCAAGGCCAATCCACGGCAGACGTTCTCGGCCAGCGTGAACTTCGCTACGTCGAGCTACGAGCGTAACAACCTCACGTCGATGTACAACCCGCAGGCTTACACGCAGAGCACCCGTACCTCCTCTGTATCCTACAGCCGCACCTTCTCAGAAATCGGTCTGACCATTTCCGCCACGATGAACCTGTCGCAGAATGTGCGTGACTCCAGCATCTCCATGACGCTGCCGTCCGTAAACATCTCTTTGGCGCGCTTCAACCCTTTCAAGCGTAAGAAGATGGCAGGTGCCGAGCGATGGTACGAAAAGATTGCCATGAGCTACACAGGAACCTTCTCCAACTCCATTTCCACCAAGGAAAACAAACTGCTACATTCCAATCTCATTAAAGACTGGCGCAATGGAATGCGTCACTCTATACCCGTCAACGCCTCGTTCACGGTGGCCAACTACATCAATATCACTCCATCGTTCAGCTTCCAAGACCGAATGTACTTCAACAAGGTCAATCGCTCCTGGGACCAGGATGCGCAGAAAGAACTGCGAGATACCACCTATGGCTTCTATAATGTCTATGACTTCAACCTGAGCTTATCGGCATCCACAAAGCTCTACGGTACTTATACACCAATCATCGGTAAGAAGGGTTCTGCCCTCCGAGCCACTCGCATCCGCCACGTCTTCACGCCGTCGCTCAGCTTCTCCTACGCCCCTGACTTCGGCGCTTCGCATTGGGGTTTCTATGACACCTATGTGAAAACAGACCGCAACGGCAATGTCTCCACCGTTACCTATTCACCCTACCAAGGAGCCATCTATGGAGTCCCGGGGCAGGGGATGACAGGTAATGTGGCTTTGGACGTGTCCAATAACGTGGAGATGAAGGTGCCGTCCTCCAAGGACTCCACGGGTTACAAAAAGATAAGCCTGATTGATGAGTTGGGCGGTTCGCTGAGCTATAATATGGCCGCCAAGAGCAAACCATGGAGTGATCTGAATATGCGTATCCGCTTGAAGCTCACGAAGAGTTACACCTTCTCCATGAACGCCCAGTTTGCCACCTATGCCTATGAGTTCAACAATGCCGGCAACGTCATTGTCGGTGATCGCACAGAATGGAGCCATGGCCGCTTCGGACGTTTCCAGGGTATGAGTCAGAACATCTCTTATACCTTTAACAACCAGACATTCTCTAAGCTCTTCGGCAAAAACAAAGATCGTAAGCGTGACCAGGACGAAGAAGATGAGATGTACGAAGAAAACACTAATATGAACGACACCAACCTCGACCCAGAGCTGACCAAGGGTCAACGCGCCGCCATGCGCGACACCAAAGACGAAGGTCTGGATGAGGACGGTTATGTGAAATTCAAGATACCTTGGTCTGTCTCTGTGTCCTATGGTATCTCTCTGCGTGAGGACACCCAGGCGGAAATCAATAAGGAACGAATGCGCTATCCCTATAAGCTCACCCACACCTTGAACTTCTCCGGTAATATACAGATCGCGTCGGGATGGAACATCTCGTGGTCGTCGGGGTATGATTTCAATTACAAACGGTTGTCCATGACCACCGCATCCGTGTCGCGCGACCTCCATTGCTTCACGATGTCTGCCAGCATGGTCATCACACCTTACACCTCCTATAACTTCACCTTTGCAGCTAACTCTTCTACGCTTGCCGATGTGCTGAAATGGCGTAAGCAAAGTAGCTATACCAACACCCTTGAGTGGTACTAAAAACATTTACCAGTATATGAAAGTTCTTCGATTTCTTCTTCCGGCCTTTCTGTTCCTGGCTGCCATTGCTGCCTGTAACAAAGAAACCGAGTTTCATCAGACGCGTTTCCTGCGTCCCGCCTCCACGGCGCTCCCCGTATATGGCGATCAAGAGTGGGACTCCATCGCCTTTCAAAGTTCAGAGTCTTACGAGCTGTCCACCGATGTGAACTGGTGTAAGGTCGATGAGATGACAAAAAGCCTGAAGATCCCCTATGCCAATGCACTTGTCGATTGCTTCGCATGGCTGCATTTCGAGCCCAATACGACAGGCGAGAGTCGCACCGCCATCGTCCATCTTGCTGCCGGTGAGTACAGTCTCGATGCCTGTATTATTCAATATCCATTCCTCTGCATCACCTCACCAAGGCGTTATGGCGAAGGCCTCATCCCCCTCACTTGCGAGGCCGACGCTACGCAGGCTACATTGGGCTTTACGGCTTTCGGCAACTGGACGCTTACTTTGGCAGAATCCGTCACATGGTTGCAGCTAGCCCGCACCCAAGGTACTGCAGGAGAGAATACGGTGACCGTCAACATCCTTGAATCCAATGAGACAGCTGCCGACCGTTCTGCCGTTGTCACGCTGACCTCACGTGGCGTCAGCGAACCCATCACCATCACACAAAAGAAACGACCCGAAACAGAATAATAACGATGAAGCATCTTATCCAACATCTATGGTTGTTCGCGGCCTTTGCAACAGCCACCGCTCCGGCACAGGCCAATGAGCCCGACTCCGTCTATCTATTCGCCTATAACATCGCACCCCACACAGGCTTATCTTTTGCCTATTCGGCCGATGGCAGCACTTGGCGTAGCATTAGTCGCGAAGCTTCTTTCGTGACCAGTGATTTCGCACGCTGGGGCACCAACAAGAAGATGTACTCCCCGCAGCTGACACAGCGCGAGGACGGCACATGGGATCTCCTATTCGGCCTCGGCGATGGCTTCCAGCAGTACGGGCACACCACCTCTCGCGACCTGATCCATTGGCGTCCCCAAGATTATCCCATGGCTACCTCGGCTGATAACGTCCATCAGATGCTGATGGCCATTCGCGGCAGCTACGAGACCGCGGTGATCAACGGTGAAAAACGCAAGGGAAATATCCATCGTGTGCCTTTCACTCTTGTACGCCAGATGGAAGATGCCAAGGCAGCAGCCGAGCAGCGCGCACGCCTCAATGACGAGACGCTCGCCGACGATGCCCGCCGCTTCAGCCGCCAGCAAGGCAAGCCCATCGACCTGCAGGTGTGCATCGATGCCACTGCGCCGAAGGCAATCTCTGACAAGCTCATCGGCATCTTCTTTGAAGATATCAACTACAGCGCTGACGGTGGCCTATATGCCGAGCTCATCCAGAATCGTGATTTCGAATATAACGCTACCGACCACGGCCATGAACAGAACTGGTCGGCAACTAACTCCTGGAGAGTAAAAGGGGAGGGGATGACCTTCGAAATCGGCACAACAGCCCCCATTCATCCCAACCAGCAGCACTATGCTGTCCTGAAGGTGGAAGCCCCGGGGGCTGCCCTGGAGAACGACGGTTTCGACGGCATCGTCGTGCGCAAGGGCGAACGTTATGACATCAGCCTCTTCGCCCGTCAGCTCGACGGCAAGACCGGGCGCCTGAAGGTACAGCTGCGCGACGGTGACCACGTCATCGGTGAGACCACACTCAGCGCTCCTTCAAAGCAATGGAAGCAACTCTGCGGCACCATCACCGCCAAGGACAATGCTGTGACAGCCTCGCTCGCTGTCGTTCCTACGGCTGTTGGAGAGCTGGCGCTCGATTTCGTAAGCCTCTTCCCGCAGAAGACCTTTAAGAACCGCAAGAACGGTATGCGGGCTGACATGGCTCAGATACTGGCCGACCTGCATCCCCGCTTTATGCGTTTCCCCGGCGGTTGTCTCGTACACGGCGACGGCCTCGGTAATATGTATCACTGGAAGGAGACCATAGGTCCGCTGCACGAGCGCAAGGGCCTCGCAAATATCTGGGGTTACCACCAGACACGCGGACTGGGCTACTTCGAGTTCTTCCAACTCTGCGAAGACCTCGGGTGTGAGCCGCTGCCGGTACTGCCTGCAGCTGTTCCGTGCCAGAACACGGCTGTAGATCCCGTCCTCGGCGGCGGGCAGCAAGGCGGTATTCCCTTCGGTCCTGCTTTCGACCAATACAAGCAGGATGTCCTGGATCTGATAGAGTGGGCGAATGGCGACCCGAAGACCAGCCCATGGGCGCGAAAGCGTGCCGAGGCCGGACATCCGAAGCCGTTCAACCTCAAGTATATCGGCATCGGCAATGAGGACCTCATCTCCGACACCTTCGCGGTGCGTTACATCGCGCTCATCGAGGCTGTGAAGGCGAAATATCCCGAGATTACCGTCTGCGGCACCACAGGTCCGTTCTACGAGGGCAGCGACTATGAGCAGGGCTGGCGTCTGGCCAAAGACCACCACATTGACATGGTGGATGAGCACTACTACGTCTCTCCCGGATGGTATATGCATCATCAGGATTTCTACGACCAGTACGACCGCCATGCCTCCAAGGTCTATCTCGGCGAATACGCTTGTCACATCAACGGGCGCAAGTCCACTATCGAGACCGCGCTCGCCTGTGCCATGCATATCTGCGGATTGGAACGTAACGGCGACATCGTGGCGATGAGTTCCTATGCGCCTTTATTTGCCAAGCATGGCCATACACAGTGGAACCCGGACCTCATCTATTTCGATAATGAACGTGTGTATCCCACCGTGGACTATGAGGTGCAGCGGCTCTGCGGACAGTCGCAGGGCGACAGCTATGTGCCCTCCTCCGTGGCAGCCTTGCAGGCCGACGGGCAGCAGACATCCCCACTGGATGCCATGTTCGCCTGCCGCGTGGCGGTATCTACCGTGCGCGACAGTCGTAGTGGTAAGACCTATGTGAAACTTGTCAATCTTTTGCCTGTAGCTGCTAATACCAAGCTGGTGGCCACCGGTCTCCAGCTTCCTGCCACAGTCACGTTCCGCCGCCTTACGGGCGATTGGAATAGCGTCGAAGCACGTGCTACAGAAGTTGCTCCCCTCGATATCAGCAGCGGCACCATCGTGTTACCGCCCTATAGCTTCACCATCCTCGAATGGTAAGGTTTAGAGGATATCCATCAGCTGGCGCAGCGCCGTCACCTCAAACGTAACGGCCTCGGGAGCCGGATATTCAGGGAAGCGATTGAAGTAAGCGGTATCAAGACCCACTTGCTTTGCACCGAGGATATCCGTCTGGAAATTATCACCAATCATCAGCGTCGTCTCTTTGGGGGCGGCGCTGACTTTAAAGGCATAGTCGAAGTACTGCGCCGATGGCTTGTTCGCACCGGCATCCTCACTGAGGATAATCGTGGTAAAATGTTTATCCAGACCACACGCCCGCAGCTTCCTGTATTGCACCTCATGGAAGCCATTGCTACACATATGGATGCGATAGCCCTTGCCTCGCAGATAGTCCATCAGCTCACGGGCACCCTCGATCAGTCCGGGTTTGTTGGCACAGAAGTCCAGGAACCTGTCTCCGACCTCGCGGCAGTATGCCTCCGTAGGTGCTGTGTCCATACCGATACTTAGCGGCTTTCGGAATCGCTCCACGATGAGATAGTCGCGCGTAATCTCGCCCTTCGAATAGCGGCTCCACAGATCGATGTTCGTGCGCCAGTACTCCGTGTAGAACACCTCGGGGTCAGAGAACCAACGGCCAAACTCCTGCTCCTCAAACAGCTCGCGCAGGGCGATGACAGCATTGCCGTGAGTGTCGTAGAGCGTGTCATCGAAATCGATGAAGAGATCCGTATATTCCTTTTTCATATCTATATTTATATTTTCCGTGCAAAGGTAGCGCTTTTTTCCTGAATAATGACTACCTTTGCACACGAAAAAGAAATGTAAATTGTAAATTGATAAATTGTAATTTACCATATGTTCTCAGGAATTGTTGAAAGCACAGCCACCGTCGTGGCCATCGAGCGCGAGCAGGACAATATGCATTTCACCCTGCGCTGCCCGTTCACCAGCGAGCTGAAGATAGACCAGAGCATCGCCCACAACGGCGTGTGCCTCACTGTCGTGCGTATCGTCGATGACACCTATACCGTCACCGCCATGCGCGAGACACTGGAACGTTCCAACCTCGGACTGCTGCACATCGGCGACGAGGTGAACGTGGAGCGTTCTATGCAGATGGGCGGCCGTCTGGACGGACATATCGTGCAGGGCCACGTGGATCAGACCGCACGCTGTATCCGTGTCGAGGATCAGGAGGGGAGCTATGAGTTCACCTTCGAATACGATGTGGATGATGAGATGGTTCGTCGCGGCTACTTCACCGTGGATAAGGGTTCCGTGACCGTCAATGGCGTATCGCTGACCGTATGCCGCCCGACAAAGAACACCTTCTCTGTTTGTATCATCCCTTATACCTTCGACAACACCAACTTCCACAACATCAAGGTCGGGACGGTAGTGAACCTGGAGTTCGACATCCTGGGCAAGTATATCGCCAGATATGCAGAGTATTTGAAAAATTGAATAATCATTGAAAGATACCATTCATTATGGCAGAGAATATCAATAACGAAGCCACAGAGAAAAAGAGTGTGAGCTTCATCGAACAGAAAGTGATTAACGACCTCGCCGAAGGAAAGAACGGAGGGCGCTTCCAGACACGTTTCCCGCCCGAGCCCAACGGCTACCTGCATATCGGCCACGCCAAAGCCATCGCCATCGATTTCGGATTGGCTAAGAAGTACGGCGGCGTGTGCAACCTGCGTTTCGACGACACGAACCCTCAGAAAGAGGACACCGAATATATGGACGCCATCGAGCAGGACATCCGTTGGCTGGGTTTCGAATGGGGACATATCTACAACGCTTCGGACTATTTCCAGGAGCTGTGGGACTTCGCTGTATGGCTCATCCGTCAGGGGCGCGCCTATGTTGACGAGCAGTCGAGCGAGGAGATTGCCAAGCAGAAAGGTACCACAACCTCTCCCGGTACGAACAGTCCCTTCCGCGACCGACCCGTGGAGGAGAACTTGCGTCTGTTCGAATATATGAACAGTGGCCAATGCGAACCCGGCACGCTGGTGCTGCGCGCCAAGATTGATATGGCGCATCCCAATATGCTCTTCCGTGATCCGCTGATCTATCGTGTACTGAATCTGCCGCATATCCGTACAGGCAACAAATGGAACGCCTATCCGATGTATGATTTCACCCATGGCCAGAGCGACTACCTCGAGGGTGTCACTCACTCATGGTGTACGCTGGAGTTCGTGGAGCACCGTCCCCTGTACGATCTTTTCGTCACATGGATGAAGGAGTGGTTTGAGTCGCTGGCGAAGGCCCCCCAAACCCCCGAGGGGGCTTCGATGGTCCAAAAACTCATTGACGGCGGATATGTGTCCCCCTCGGGGGACGAAGAGGGGGCCTATCAGGGTCCGCGTCAGACGGAGTTCAACAAGCTGAACCTGAACTACACGCTGATGTCCAAGCGCAACCTGCTGGCATTGGTACAGAACGGTTTCGTCAGCGGATGGGACGACCCCCGTATGCCGACCATCTGCGCCTTCCGCCGTCGCGGCTATTCTCCCGAGAGCATCATCAACTTCATCAATAAGATTGGCTACACAACCTATGATGCCCTCAACGACTTCGCACTTTTGGAGAGCGCTGTACGTGAGGACCTGAACAGCCGCGCCACCCGTGTGTCAGCGGTTGTAAACCCTGTGAAACTTGTCATCACCAACTATCCCGAAGGACAGGTGGAGGAACTCGAAGCCATTAACAACCCCGAACGTCCCGAGGAAGGCACGCATACCATTGAGTTCAGCCGTGAGCTGTGGATTGAGCGCGATGACTTCCAGATGGTGGCCGAGAAGAAATTCATGCGCCTTGCTCCGGGTAAGGAGGTGCGCCTGAAGAACGCCTACATCATCAAGTGCAACGAGGAGGACGAACATCCCTACGATGTGGATGCAGAGGGCAATGTCACGACCATCTATGCCACCTACGACCCCGAGACGCGCAGCGGACAGCCGGGTGCCGACCGCAAGATCAAAGGCAAGACGCTGCACTGGCTCAGTTGTGGGCACTGTCTTCCTGCAGAGGTCCGAATGTACGAGCGTCTGTGGCAGGTGGAGAACCCACGCGATGAGCTGGCCCGCCTGCAAGGCGAGGGCCTCACGAATGTCGAGGCGATGCGCCAGATGATGAACCCCGACTCGCTGCACATCCTCAAGAACTGCTATGTCGAGAAGTTCGTGCAGTCGCTGCCCGCGCTGACATACCTGCAGTTCCAGCGCATCGGCTACTTCAACATCGACACCGATTCCACACCCGACCATCTCGTCTTCAACAAGACCGTCGGTCTGAAGGACAGCTTTAAGAAGTAATGCGTCTCGACGACGACCTGAAATATTTTGAAAGCGAGGAGTTCAAGGCCATCCTGACCGCGTACGAAGCACAGCGTGATGCTGGCTCACAACCATATATGGATTCCGATGAACTCACGGACATCGCGGAGTATTACTCAATGGTGCTCCACGATGAAGAGCGCGCTGAAGCTGCCATAGCGCTGGCCCTACAGCTTCATCCCGATGCAGTTGACCCGCAGGTGTATAGGGCTCGGCAGTTCATGCAGGCAGGCGAGTTGGAAATTGCGGAGGAGTTGTGCAACGCCATCGAAGACCAAGAGCACCGCGAGGTGTTATTCCTACGTGCTGAGCTCCTAATTCGTCAGGAACACGTGGAAGAAGCGGCAACAATACTGCTACAGACATCCTACAACATCAACGAGGACAGCGATTACTTCCTCTACGACTCCGCATACATCTTCGTTGATTATCACATCTATGAACAGGCCCTCGTCTTTGCCAACCATTTGGAGCAGATGGCACCCGATTGGTATAAGACCTGGCAAGTGATGGCTGACATACAACTGGGGCTCAACAACTACAACATTGCTCTCAAGTATATCGAGCGGATGCTGGATGTTGACCCGTTCTCCACTGAAGCCTGGAATTGGCGTGCAGAGGCGTATTGCGAATTAGGACAGTACAGCGAGGCACTCAACAGCACGGAATACGCACTGGCTGTCGATACACAGAACGAACGAGCTGTGCAGCTGAAAGCGTGGGTACTACTGCAGCAGGAACGTTATCCAGAGGCACTGCAGCTCTACGAAAAACTGATAGAGTGGAATCCCGACAACGAGCAGAACTGGCTCTACGCCTCCTATTGTCTGTTGGATGAAGATCGCGTTGAAGAGGCGCTGGCTGCGATTGAGAAGGCCGAGACACTGGCCGAAGGGATGAGTCCGGAACAGGCCGTGATTTATGAACAGCACGCTCAGATTCTCAGCCGTAGGGGAGATGTCAAAGGCGCTTTAGAAAACCTGGATAAAGCACAGAATTTCTTTCAACCGGATGCAGAGGTTCTGGATCTAGACCTCCTGCGCGCTCGTGTGGAGGCAGAGAACAATCAGCCCGATTTAGCACTGGCGTTCATCGAAAAGGCTTATCACCACCACGAGGATGAGAAGCTGGTTGTCTATTTCCAAGGGGCGTTGACGCTCTTCGAATGCGGCTATTATGACCTGGCACAGAAGATGTTATTAGAACTATTGGAACACGACACACTACCTCGCCATCAAGCAGACTATTACGCCTATCTGGCCTACTGCACGATGATGTTAAAGCAATCCGAACAGACTCTCGATTATCTACAGCGTGCCATGCCGCTGGGCGAAGAAAAACTCCGCGAGCTTTTCAGTGAGGAGTTCCCCAATGTCCAGCCCGCGGAGTACTATGACTATTACTATTACCGTATCAACGGCCATTGGCCGCAGTAATAGATTATCTTATTTTATATTCTTTGATAATGGATTCGGCCTTTTGATAAATCGTACTGGCCAGAGCTGCATTATCGTTGTTGAGGTGAGGAATCGAACGGATGTTGCCTACCACTGCAATCACTGAACCGGCATCAATCTCACCGCCATCTATCACGCCGAGCAGATAGCTCAGGACATCGTGCATTTCACTGTCAGTGACATCATAGTTCCACTTCAATGCCTCGTCGATGCCTACGCGTACAGAACCTTGATTATGAGAACAATCAACCGGTAGTATCTCAATGTCAGGAAATGTTTCTGTGATTTCCTTCAGCTTGCCCTTATTATCGCGGAAGGAACTGATCATATAATCCACAGCCGTGAAACGCCAGGTGTTTTTGCCACGCGAAACAGTGTTCTGGAAGCAGGTAAGGATATCGTTATACACAGGCACTAAAGTAACCTTTTGCATTCCGGCCTGCTTGGCTTTTGCGATAACTTGCTGCAGTCGGTCGGGGCCGTCAAGCACGGAGTCGTAGATGAGTCCGGCCTTCTTGAAGTTCAGCTGTTTCACGGTGAAACTCTTGCCGCATCCAGGTGCTCCTGTCACGATGACCAAATCCTTCTTACCCAGTCGTATAGCTTTTTCCAGCATCTTGTCGTAGATGGCATCCACAAGAACCTGCTCAGCTTCCTGGTAGTCTAAGGCATTGGGGCCTGTGTAACCGAGCGGACGGAAGAGCATCCGGACATCATCGGGGTTAAGCGAGTTACCCGCCGAGCCTAAGTACTTATCCACCAGCTGATTCTTTCGTGACTCCACCCAAGCCGCTGCATCGTCTTTGATAATCTGCGGCTGAGGGCTTTCGATGGTATTTGTTGCCGGATGCTTGGTCATTCTATTGTAGCGACGGATATCCATGAGTTTTTCCTCGGCGAAGTAAGTGTCGCCAGGTAACTGATAGCGCGCATTGCCCTGCGGGTCTTGCTTAAAGAGCATCAGGGATTCTTCGCCACGGTCCACGAAGGTCACCCAGCCGCGTGGTGAGAGGTGGTAGGCAGTGTCGCCCATCACAGCCTGCACCAAGCAGTTGGTGTCCCACATACGTTGTCCTGTTGAGCAGTTATAATTGGTATAGACGGATTTTATGGGGTTCGTTTCCGTATAGGAAAGGTCCACGAGCACATCTTTTGGCTGGTAGTCCATCATATCACCGACATTGCTGGGCGACATATAGAGCCTTACGTTTTTCGGGAACTTATCATAGAAGATAGCAGACTGACGGGAGGCGGCGCGCATATTGTAACCGCTGAGACTGTCGCCACTCTCGAAACGCCCGGACTGGATATATACAGCTTTCACCTTCTGTGCGAACAGATCCACACCATTGAGCGATGAGAACTCATCGCCTTTCGACTCAAAGAGTTGCGACAACGTTGTAGCAAAGCCGATCGCCACGACAACGATGCTACTGTCCGCAGCCTGACTAAGCAAACGGCGATAGAGTTTGTAGCCGTCGGGACACTGCGTGGCATCAAACGAACGTTGAAACAGAGGCTGTCCCTGTGCATTGGTGAAATCAACAACGCCGCTGTATGGAATGAAGCAACGCGGATTCTTCACGCCATTGCGCTCAAGGGCTACAGGGATGTCGGGATGCCCATAGTAGGTGTTGAAGACATCCACCAAAGCGGCATTCTTCTCGCCTTCACGGTCCACAACGATACCCTTGAGATCTACCTTTCCTTCATCAATGTAATGATGCAGCATCATCAGTGCAAACAGGTCATCAGTAGAACTACCGAAGTCACTGTCGAGGATCATCTGTATGGGTGGCTGTTTGACCGTCGGAGACGATACATATACGACTTCTTTTTGTGACTTGCACGCTGTGAAGCCAGTCACAATCGTCATGACGATGACGAACAATATTACATTCGGTTTTCTCATTATATGAACATTTAGGTCGGTTTAATGAATGTTTAGGCAACGGCGTCCTTGATAGCTGACACGCTGTTGCTGCTCCAGGAATCTCATCACCACCTCGGATGTCGTCAAGCCGATGCTGGTACCCATATCCTGGCGTTGCACGGGACTCACAGCGACGGAGTAGCTGTTGGACGCAACGTGATATATCTTCTTCAGATTGAGTTTCTTGCCGTTCTTATCATAAATGACAAGTTTAGCAATCTTTCTCGTTGCGGGGTCTAAACTGACGTCACAAGTGATGCCGCCGACGAAGGGGAACCGCTGCTTGTCGTTGTCATAGCAGGCGATGAGCATATCATGCAGTTCCTGTCCCGTGATGTGCATTTCTACACAATCATTCAGGAAAGGATCCATTCTCATGACATCACCCATTGTGATGTCGCCGACCCCCAGATTATCTATGCGTACGCCGCCCGCATTTTGGTAGGATATTTCAGCTCCGGTCTCCGCATTGTATGCGTCGCACATCAGACATCCCAGCTCTTCTTTCTTCTCAAAGGGAGTGTCAGCTACTGCTAACACGCGCTTGAAAGCCGGGTTCTGGCCGAAATATCGAACCAGCTCTGCCACTGTCTGGTTCTCTCCCTGCTGTTTGGCAATAGGGATAAGCTCTGCTCGCTTGTCAACCACCTTGTCGCCCTGAAGTGTGAGTGTGGAGTGCGTTGCATAGGGTAAGCCTTTTCCGTTCTGCGTAATCAACAGACCATGGTGCAGTTCGCCGCCTTGCAGCTGCGTATGCGAGTGTCCGCCGACGATGATATCAACCCAAGGCAGGCTCGCCGAGAATGTTGTATCTGTCTTATAACCCAGATGCGACAGCAACAGCACGACATCGCACTCTTCGCGCAAGAATTCATATTTCTTGATGCTCTCCAATGGCTCCATGAACTTAATGTCCGTAAGGCGCGAAGGGTGGCTTTCAGGCAGGCCCATAGAGCCGAGTGCTGTGATACCGATTACACCAACCCGGATGCCGCCGGCATCGAACGTTGTATATGGCTTGACATGCATCTTGAATTTGGGGTCTGCCTCCATATTTGCACATAGGGTAGGGAAGGTTCCGAGATCAATAAGTCTGGCCAGCCCCTCCTGCCCAGAGTCAAACTCATGGTTACCCATCGCTGTAGCACGGAAACCGATCTGGTTCATCAGCGCTACCATCGGATATGCGGGAATCTCGAACAAATCGTTGACGGGGTCGCCCGAACGGTTGTCGCCGGCAGACAGGATGAGCAGATCGGGATAGAGGGCCCGCAACGAATCTGCCACAAAGCCGAGGCGCGGCATAGAATTGATGGCTGCGTGCATGTCATTGGTAGAGAGAATGTGTAACTCTCTCTCTTCTTGTGCTGATGTCGTCATTGCTGCGAGCATCAGCATCGAGGATAGTAACAGCTTGTGCATAATCTTGAAGTATAATGAAGATTGGGAATAATCTCTGGCAAAAGTACAAAGATTTAGTTGTCTTGCAAAATAAATGCGTACAAAGATACTTCAAATCAAGTTAATTATCTGTATTCTGTCGAATATTTATGTTTTAGGATGATTTTTATTGCGTGCGCGCGTACTATATAAAAATAATGTATTACCTTTGTGGCGCATTTGCAAAGTGAACCTTACAATAGAGGATGTACGAACAGATTATTTGCCATACCGGTAGGGTAAAGGCTATCGATGGCCGGCACGTCTTCGTGACGATCTTGCAGTCATCGGCTTGTTCGGGCTGCGCAGCCAAGAAAATGTGCAATAGTGCCGAAGCAAAGGAGAAGGATGTGGATATCTTCACGTCCGATGCTGCATCGTATCGGGTAGGAGAGGAGGTCGTGCTCGAAGGGCGGCTGTCCGACGGGCGCAAAGCTGCGCTCGTTGCCTATGGCCTGCCGCTCGTGCTCTTGCTCATGGCGCTCGTGCTTGCCATCAAGCTGACGGGCAATGAGACATTGGGGGCAATGGTGGCTTTGGGCACTGTACTTCTCTACTACGCCATCGTCTTCCTCTTCTTTCGGGGAAAACTTCAGCAGAGTTTTTCTTTTAGGATAAAGACTCTCCCCCCGCCCTCCCAATAAAGGAGGGGGTGGTAACCTTTCAAGAATAGAAAACAATTAAAATTATATTAAACAATGACTCTTTCACCTCATTCTTCAGAACATTCTGCTCCCTCCCTTAGGGAGGGCGGGGGGAGAGTCCGCTAAATTTTTAACAACATGAATGTAATCCTGATTGCAGTGATTGTTCTTGGAAGCATCGGACTGGTGGCAGCGCTCATCCTGTTCCTTGCCGGTAAGAAATTCGCTGTTCATGAAGACGAGCGTATCGGCCGTGTCGCTGAAGTCCTGCCGCAGGCCAACTGTGGCGGCTGCGGTTTCCCTGGCTGTAGCGGTTTCGCCGGTGCCTGTGTGAAGGCCGCCGACAAAGGCTCGCTCGAAGGACTGCTCTGCCCCGTGGGCGGACAGGCCGTGATGGAACAGGTGGCTGACATCCTTGGCATGAAGGCTGAGGCCAGCGCCCCGAAGGTTGCTGTCGTGCGCTGCAACGGCACCTGCGAGAGCCGTCCGCGTATCGCGGAGTTCGACGGCGCGCAGAGCTGTAAGGTGCAGCAGATGCTGGGCTCGGGCGAGACGGCTTGTGCCTTCGGTTGCTTAGGCTGTGGCGACTGCGTGGCTGCCTGTCAGTTCGATGCCATCCGCATGAATCCCGAGACGGGTCTGCCCGAGGTGGATGAAGAGAAATGTACCGCTTGCGGTGCCTGCTCCAAGGCTTGTCCGCGCGGCATCATCGAGATCCGTCTGAAGGGCTTGAAGAACCGCCGCGTCGTGGTGCTCTGCAACAACAAGGACAAGGGTGCCGTGACCCGCAAGGCCTGCGCCATAGGCTGTATCGCCTGTCAGAAGTGCGTGAAGGTCTGCAAGTTCGAGGCCATCACCGTGGACGCCAACCTCGCCCACATCGATGCCGAGAAGTGCAAGCTCTGCCGCAAGTGCGAAGACGAATGTCCGCAGAACGCCATCCACGCCTTCAACTTCCCGCCGAGGAAAAGCCCCACTCCCAACCCCTCCCCCTCCCAATGTTGAACCCGCTAAAGAACAAGAAAAAGCATGAAGACATTTAATATTGGCGGTGTTCATCCCGCAGAGAATAAACTATCTGCAGCTTCGCCCATCCGCGTAGCTGCCATCCCCAAGCAGGCTGTCTTCTCGATGTTCCAGCACATCGGCGCTCCCGCTGTGCCTGTCGTCAAGAAAGGCGACGAGGTGAAGGTTGGAACCTTATTGGGTGAAGCCGGCAAGGGTCTCAGCGTTCCTGTCTTCTCCAGTGTCAGCGGCAAGGTCAACAAGGTGGATGCCGTGCTCGATTCGAGCGGCACACGCCGTATGGCTGTCGTCGTTGATGTCGAGGGCGACGAATGGCTGGAGACCATCGACCGCTCCGATAAGCTCGTGACCATGAAGGATCTCGGCAACATCACTGCTGAAGAGGTTGTCAACCGCATCAAGGCTGCCGGCATCGTAGGTATGGGCGGCGCCACCTTCCCCACAGGCATCAAGCTCATGCCCCCTCCCGGAACGAAGGCCGAAGCCATCATCGTGAATGCTGTCGAGTGTGAGCCTTACCTCACTGCCGACCATCGTCTGATGCTCGAGAAGCCCGAACAGATCCTCGTGGGCATACAGCTCATCAAGCACGCCGTGAACTGCCCGAAGGCTTACATCGGCATCGAGATGAACAAGCCCGACGCCATCAAGCTCCTCACCGATCTCCTCAAGGAGAAGGCTGCGCAGTACCCCGGCATCGAGGTCGTTCCCCTGAAAGTGAAATATCCGCAGGGCGGTGAGAAACAGCTCATCGACGCTGTCATCGGCCGTCAGGTGCCTGCACCTCCCGCACTGCCTATCAACGTCGGCGCCATCGTGCAGAACGTCGGCACGGTCTATGCCATCTACGAGGCTGTGACCAAGAACAAACCCCTCATCGAACGCATCATCACCGTCACGGGTAAGA
>Ga0265301_10001078_pt1 | contig 37009 bp, 50 predicted proteins | sample AusTroGonzalo_MG_2_FD_193488 | JGI IMG/M metagenome (GOLD analysis project Ga0265301, IMG submission 193488) | Bovine rumen microbial communities from tropical cattle in Woodstock, Queensland, Australia - Gonzalo_04 | ecosystem: Host-associated > Mammals > Digestive system > Stomach > Rumen ...
TTTGCTTGTATATCTTGTATCTTTTTTGACGATTCATTTCTGAATTTTATCAACTCTTTTTTTTGTTTTTCTCTTTCCACATATTCTTTATGTGCTTTTTCATAATTAAGAGGTGTACTTTTTACTTTAGTATTTTTATCAGATTTTGTAGTTGTGGTTTTCACATACTTGTTTTCACTCTGATTAATTAAAGGATTACTTCTTGTTATTGTTGTATTCCTTTTTAATGGAGTTGATTTTGTAGTTGTTGTTCTATTTAATGGTGTTGTTTTACTGCTTGTTTTTACAACGTTTCTTTTTAGAGGTGTTGTCTTTGCAGTCTCTTTTTTCTTCTTCTTTTTATTATCATTAACACCCAACAACTTCTCTATTCTTTTTAAGAATTTCATTTTTTACCTCCTTTTTGATGTTTTTATCTTATTGTTCTGTCAAACACACTTTTTACTGATGGTGCAAACCATCTCCAATTAAATATAGATTTCTTTTTATTTGCTTGTTTTTGTTTCTTTAAATATTGTTTATGTAATTTTGCTTGTATCTTTGCGTTCATTGGTGTGCTCTTTGGATTTTCTTTTTTAGCTTTTGTTGTAGGTTCTGTATCAGTAAAGCTATATCCTCCTCTTGAGCCTCCACTTGATTTTGTTGTTGCTTTTGCTTTCTTTTCTGCTTCTTGTTCTTTTTTGTAGTCTTCGTATCTTCCTAACCAATTCATGTAGTTGTCATATAGTGCTTTGTTTCTATCTGCTTCAGTTTCTTGAAGTTCTGTATCTCTACTATTTATAGCATTTGCTATTTGACTATCTAAATTTGCTAATGCTAAATCTCTTTGTGTGTTTATGTTTCCAACATTGCTTAAATAGTTATTATTAGCCCTTATACCCATACTTTCTGCATATCCACTATTTCCTAGTCCTGCTCTTGCTAATTGCCCTTGTGTAGCACTAAATGGGTTTATAGCGTTCATATAGTTTCTATATGCTTGTCTTCCACTAGATAAAGCATTTGCTTGTTGTACTTGTTTATCATTTTGAAATTGATTTATATTGTTTTGATATTTTGCTTGTATCCCTTTAGCCAAACTATCATAACTTGAATCTATGTTTGAATTAGTTTTTGCTAAACTTTCTCTTAGTCCTGATAACCATTTCTTACTTTGTTCGTAATAGTTATCTGCCATTTTACTCATATTTTATTCCTCCATTTCCTTTAAAAAATCTCTATATGATAAATAGTTTTGATTTATTTGATAGAAATTATCATACAGTAAATCAAATCTTTGTTTTGTTGCATTTGCTAAAGCTATGTTATTTGTTGCTTTTGCTACTGCCATGTCTTTATCAATTCCTTGTAGTATAGTCGCAGTTGTTCCTAGTGCTTGTTCACTTACATTTCTTGCTGTGTTCATTAAATTAATTGATGATGTTTCGCTTAATTTTCCACCTAAGCCTTTAAATCCTCTATTGTCATTTATTTGGTTCATATTAGAAGAAGAGTTTGTTACTTGGCTAGGTTGTGTTAAAGCATCGCTACTTCTTTGACTTCCTATGTTTTGATATTCTTGTTTTACTTTATTCATACGATTAACTTCATTGTTATATAGATTATTTGCATAATTACTAACTAGACTTTCATTTTTCTCAAGTCCTGTAGCCATTTTGTTTAAATTGTCTCTATATGGTTTAGTTAATCCATATTTTTGTTTTGTATATGTTCTCAATGCCATTTTTTCTCTCCTTTCTAAGCCTTAATAATATAATTTACTACTGCGTATGGTTGTAGGTTGTTATGTGCTCCTCCACCACCTGTAGATTGAGTTGTTATTGCTCTTGATGATGAAGCTTCCCAGTGTATAGTACCTCCACTTGTTCCTCCACCATAAGCGTCTCTAGTCCATAATCCGTGTGTATGGCTAGGCATTTCAGGTATTGTTAATGTGTGTGTCTTTTCTCCACCTGTTTTACCTAGTGAATTAAACTCAGTTTGTGATGAATCTAGACCAACTATTACTTTACCTTTAAAGTTAGGTAGATTAAATGTAGTTTCTCCATCTCCACCACCGTATGTTGTACCTATTGCTTCAAACAAACTAGCGTATGTTGTTCTTGATACAGCCGAACCATCACATATTAACCATCCGCTTGGTGCTGTGTCTCCTCCAAATGGTGTTATTAATCCAGTTGGTAATAGGTTTTTAAGCTCGTCTATTAGGTTGTTGTACTTAGTCTTAATGTTTTGTCCTGCTTGGTCAAAAGTACCCTTTAAAACGCTTGGTTCAAGTTGTGGTTGGTTGTCTAGTTGACTAACTAAATTAACTTCGTTCAAATTTATTTTATAATCATCTAATGCCATGTTCTCTCTCCTCTCTATAACTCAAAATCATTGTTTTTTGCTTTCATGTATCCGCCTAAGTATGCTTCAAGTGTTGCATTAAATATTCCAAATGGTTTATTTAATTCATCACTAAAAAAGACAAGTTGTATTTGTCCCCATTTTTTAGCTTTAATCTTAAACTTCATTTGACAATCATCGCCTGTGTTAAATGCGAAATCATCAGGTAAAAAACTTAAGTTAGCAAAATCAAATCCGTTTGATACAAATTTGCTTATTGCTTTTTCTATCATACTTCTGTTATCGTATTCTTTTAATTTAACCATGCTGTTTTGCATTGTTTTTAATTTTGCTACTCCACCTTTTTTGTTTGTTGTTTTAACGTGGTTGTTACTTCCAAAATCATCTAGCGGTGTAGCCCACTGAGAATATATTACTCTACCCTCATCGTTATATGTGTTTTCAGTAAATACACACACAGTACCGTTTTTACATCCAAAGAATAGTGTGTCGTCATATTCTTTTAGTAATGTTGCTTCTTTAAAGTCTGATGATACTTTTGTTTTGCCCTCATTTGCATATGTTCCTATCTCATCCCAATAGTACCACTCATACTCAGTTTGTCCTGTTGTATCGTTAGCGTATTTTTGTCTTGAATCTGCTAAATAACAATGTCCATTTACTAACATTACTAAATATCCTTGCCACTCTTCTAAATATACGTTGTGTAGTTCTGGTTCATTTATAAACTTACCATCAATTAGTGTAGAACGGTGTTCGCTTGCTCTTTCTAAGTTAAGGTTTAGTTTAGTTATACTTTCAAGTCCTCTTTTAGATACAAACACAGGGTCATCTAAAAAGTTTCTTGCTCCAAATTGTCCAACACATCCTATACCTGCAAGTCCTTGCTTTGCTGGATATGTTGTTGTTATTGTGTTTGTTGTCTCACTATCAGATCCTGTTGTAGTTGTAGTAGTTGTTGTTGTACTTGTTTCGTTTGTTTCTTTTACACTGTGGTAAAATACTGTGTTTTCTTGTTGGTCATCTTCTTTTATTACTGCTAAGCTGTCCCCTATTCTTATAAGTGAGTTTATTGGTACGTTATCTGTTCCATCTTGATAGTAGTTAATATCAGGTATGTATTCAGGCGAATTTAAAGCACTATGAAATAATGCGTTGCAGTAATCGGTATTACCACTAAAGAATACTCTATTGTCGTATATACAACTCATAGTACATTTATTTATTCTGTCTGCGTATCCACTAACTGTCTTTTTAAATGTTATTATTACGTTATCTGCATAATCGTTTTGACTTGGACTTGCTGGTGCTGTTGCAAATGTTACTGTTCCTGCTGTTGCGTCAAAACTACTTATTGTTGCACTTGTTCCTCCAACTGTTGCTGTTGGTGTAAAGCCTGAATCAATGTTTGTAACATCCAACTGATATGTCTTTGTTGTTCCATCCCCTCTAAAACTATTCTTTCTTAGAGGTGTTAGTACGTTTACATCTTGATACAAGCTACCTCCACCGCTTGGTGTTCTTGTTATTGATGTTGTTGGTACATATGCTATGTTGTAGTTTGGACTTGTTCCCTCTTGATTTGCATTGTAAACATATTTTAATGCTTGTGCTCCAGTCGGATCATAATACAAGTAGTTTGTTCCATCGTTTATAAATAGTCTTGTTGTTGTAGTTTCTCCTGTTCCTGTTATGTTATACACAAATGATGATGATTTCCTAGATGCCATGCTACTAAATAACACTGGCATATCTGATTTTGCTTCTGCATCTGGATAATCATCCCACAAATACATTTTTGTACCTGCATGTACTAACACTCTTAATGTGTCAGTCTTAATGTAGTGTATTCCGTATATTTCTTCTTCCATCTCAAGTAATGTCTCAAATCCTGGTCTTGTTTCAACTGGTTGCCCCTCATTGTTCTTGTAGTTTTTATACATATTAACAGATTCAGGACTTCTGTTTCTTTGTACTATTGACGGATCATTTGAAAAGTCTACACCTGCTAGGCTGTAATAGTTTCTTGTTATTGGTGTCTTTGGAGTCCAACTTGGTATTTCTGCCATTTTTACACCTCCCTTATATGTTTCCTAATATTTGTATTATTGACAATGAATTATCATCGTCATTTTTTGTTGTGTTTAGTATTTCTAATTTTGCGTTGTATTTTGCTTCAAAAGCTGTGTAGTTTGCTGATACATCACTCTTTAACACATCACTTGCTACATAATAAGGTAGTATTGTTAGTGCTTCAGGATTCAACTCTAACTCAAAGTCGTCAGGTGTATCATCATCTATTAATGTAGGATATTTAAAGTAATTTACTACTACTTCGCCTACATATGAGCTAGGTATAAGTATTTTTCCACCTAGTTTTTTATAATCCTCTAGTTTGCTACCTCTATATGTTACATAATTTAGTTGATAGAAATCATCTGGTAATGTATATTCTAACCACTTTTGATATGCTGGTATTGTTGATACTCCACTAAACTTAGCGTCATATATTGCTATATTTCTAAATGAGTAGTAGTATTCTCCACCAAACACTATTGTTATTTGTCCTGCATTATCTAAAATGCCCTTATAAGTTGCAAATTGTGTGTTATCGTTGTTTTCTATAACTATATCTTCCATGCCATCTTGTTTTATAGTTATTGTTGCTATACCTTTTACTTGAAAATAGTAAGTTCTTCCGTATCCTGTAAATGTTATGTCATCTTTGTTGTGTGTGTACAAGTCATCTTGTTCTGTTCCTAATGCGTTTACTGGTATGTCTTGGCTTAGTGATACTTGAGAATTAATCTTACTTATTTGTGATAGTTCAATTTGTGCTATGTTAAATAGACTATTTAGTTTGTTCTTGATGTCGTTGTCGTCAGTTATTTCACTAGATGATGAAAACTCATCTATCAACTTAACTGCATCTTGTTTTAATTGTCCTAGTGTCATTGTATACATATTTCATCCCTCCTATTCAAATTCTTTTAGTGTTTTTATATCTTCTAGTGCTTCATCAACACTAACAAGCTCATAATTTGGTAAAAAATAGCCTCTTTCTTCATCAAATTGCAGTACTACTCCCTCATCTAGTGTGATTTTACCTGTGCTTAGGTATTCATACTTAGATTTTGGTGTTTCTCCTACGTCTTTTAGTTCTATTTCTAATACTAATTTGTTTAATTTTTGTTTTACTTTCTCATTTTCGTACGTAAATGTAGTTTTTTTGTCTACTCTTACTCCCTCTACCATATCTATTACTGGTTTTAATATAAATCTTTCGTTTTTCATTTAATTACTCCTTTTTTAAGTTATTTTCTATTATTTTTATATCTTTTTCTTCATCTATATCACATGTGTAATCATTGATAGTACAATAATTGTTATAGTTTATTTCATTTAATGGTGTCTTTTTTATTACTTGCCACAATTCCCATGCTATTGGGTGTCTATTAAACATATGATTGTTAAACAATTCTTTAACTTTTTCTATTGAATCTTTAAAAAGATTAGTATCTACAACCTTAAATCCAAATGGCTCAGCCCAATTCTTAGAATAATTGTTAGCAAATGGTGGAGCTGACGCAAAAAACTCTATACTATCTGTTTCTGTTTCTACAATTTTCTTTATTGCTTCATCACTGTAAAAAACATCGCCTAATAAATAACAAACTGGTTCATCTGTAGGATAAAAAGCATTTACCCAATATCCTGTACCGTTTATTCCTGAAGTAAAGTTGTTATCATGTTTTAATATAGGTACTCCAAGTGAATCAAACATAGAATTATTAGCACTTATATATATATCTTTTATGTTGTTTTCTTTTAACAGTCTTATTGTTCGCTCTACTAGTGATTCGCCATTAACTATTGATAGTTGTCTTGGTTTTTCCCATGTGTTGTAAACACCACCACACATTATTATGTATTTCACGATGGTTTTATCACTCCATTTCTAACTTTCCATGATAGTGAGTTTTCTCTTGGATAGTTGTAGTGTTTTACTAATATATCTGTAAACTTCTCAGTTGGTTTCTTTTTAAGGAGTTCATTGTAGTAATAATAATCTTCACACGCTTTTAAGTCATCGTATCTTGTATCTGCTATGAAGTTTCTTCTTATAAACTTAGTATTTCCACAATAATTTGTTTTTGTATTGTTTGTTAGTCTAAATACAGTACCATCATTAGTGCGTAAGTTAAAATACACTATATCTGTGCCATCTAATTCATCTATGCACTCGTTAAATGCTTCGGTGTAAAAATAATCATCTGAGTCAAGTTCTACTATATATTCTCCTGTTGCGTTATCTAATCCTACATTTTTTGTTAGTCCTACCCCTTTATTTTCGTTGTTGTTATAAATAATTAAACTTCGTTTGTCGTTTCCATGCCTGTAGTCGTAATTTATCAGATTCTTTTGTGTGTTATCATCTGATGCGTCATTTATTACTATTATTTCTATGTCTTCTCTATCTGGTATGCTATCAAGTGCTCTAATAACTAAGTCTTCTTGATTATATACAGGTATTATTACGCTTACTTTTTTGTTTTTAGGTTTCCACACATCATTTTTTACTAATAATTCAGTTTCTTTAAATTCATACGTTGATTTTCCTTTAGCTAACTCTTTATCCCACGAGTCGTTTTTAGGCTCATATTCAAACGTTAGTCTGCTGTTGTATATTTTATCAATGTCCACGTTTTTCATCTCAAAATCAACTATAAATCCGTTCTTACCGTCTATTACGCCCACTTCATGAATAACTGGCATGTCAGTAACAATAACTGGTGTTCCTAACTTCAAACTTTCTACTACTGAATAGCAATATCCCTCAGCGTTTGATAATTGCACTAAATAGTCAGCATTTTGTATCCATCCTCCAATATCTAGTGTTGGTTTCATATACACCATGTGAGGATTGTCTATACCATCTGTATCATCCGTAAAGATATACCAAATATAAGGTATGTTTTTTTCTTCCAACATGTTAGCAAGTTCTATCATCCTGTGTTTTCCTTTATCGGATGAGAGTCTTGTTGGACTAATTAGTGTAAGTACTCTTTTTGGTTCATCTAATACAAATGGATTGTATATTACATCTGCTTTTTCTCCTGTTAATTCATACCATCCATCCGCTACTGTCTGACTTACTGCTATTCTTCTTGTTATCTTCTCGTGTGTAGGTGGCTTTTCTATCATTTTTCTATAGTCTCCATGCAATATCTGTATGTATTCTTTTGCCTCTACGTTATCTATGATGTCAATATTAAAATTGAAGTATGCTTTATCACATTTGATTTTTTCTCCGTTGTATTGAATACATCTTACATACTTCTTTATCCTATTTATTTGGTTTACATCTCCTCCACCATAATAAATAGTTATGTCCCAGTCTTTATATAAACGAGCGAGATTATAAAAAAAGGTCTCAATTCCACCTATTTGGTTTAAATAACCAAAATAAAATATGTTTTTTATTTTTGTTCCCTCCTTTAAATCTGCTCTTATAACAGACTTAAAAAGGGGAACAAATCCCCTTTTTATTAATGAGATGCTGTAGTGTCAGGCACTTTGATAACTTGTATTCTGTTTTGGTCTATAACTTTAGCACCAAAAGTATCTAATCCACGTACTACATCTTTAAAGAATTTTTCACTTCTCATTGATTCAACATTGTTTATTTGACCAGCAAAAGCAATAGCTTTTTTACCTCTTATATCACAGTAAGCATAGCTTCCATCTTTTCTTAAGTTGTTTGACATTATTACATCAAATCCATCGTATACACCAACTTTACCTTGTTTGATGTATTCTGGGTTGTCAGTAGATAGAGATATTAATTTACTCTTGAAAGCATTAAATACTCTTGGAGTAATTTCAATAACTCCATCTTCGTCAAAGTTTCTTTCTCTTAATGCAACGATAGCTTCGTCTATAGCAGCTTGAACATAGTCAGCTGTAAGTCCAGTAGCTGTAGTTACATTTGTAGCGTTTTTGATTAATGTTGCTACATAGTAATCACGTTTAGTTGCTAAACCGTGTACTGCTTTCTTTTGATATTCTTCTGGTAATCCAGGTACGCTTTGTGCTTTGTCAATGTCATCTACATAAAATGCAAAGTAATTAGCTTGGTCAATTACTAAATCTTGAGATTTATCAGCCATATCTTCTACAGTTATACCGTCAGAAGTTACACTTGTATAATCTCCGATTGTTGGGTCGCCAGCTGCTAAAATCTTAACAGTTCTTGCGTAATCACAATCTCCTTCATATGTAGTAGTACAATTTTTAACTAGTTTACATTTCATTTCTAGTTCGTCTTGAATCTTTTTACTCCAAATTGTTTGAATAAATTTAGAGTTTGGATGGTTTACTGCCATTATTATCACTTCCCTTTCTTTTTATTGTTTGGCATGTTGATAGGGATATAATAATTACCACTTAGTCATTGAATCACATATTGCTTTGTACAAGTCTGGATTCTCATCTAACTGTTTTCTTGTAAATTGTTTAGCTTCTTCAGGTGTGTAAAAGTCTTTTACAACACTGCTTCCGCCTTTTGATTTAACAGATCCAGTAGACTTTGGCTTTTGTGGTAGGTCGCCATTTAGTTTTTGATAGTACTTAACTATCTTGCTAACTGGTACGTCTTGACTCATTTCGCTAGCAAATTCTAAAAACTTTTCATCCGCCATCATTTTGTCAGCGTCAAGTCCAAGTTTTGTAAATTCTTTTCTAGCGTTCTTTAGAGAGGCTTCTCTCCCTATCATTTCCATTTCTTTTTCCTCTCTTAGAGTCCTGTTAGGTTTTTCATAAAGTTCTGAAAAACGTTCCTCCATCGCCATATCTCCCATTTCAATTATCTCTTCGGCATCGCTTTTTCCTAGGACTGCTTGCTCTCTATCAGATAATGTGAAATCAGATTTATACTCTGGTACTTCAATTCCTTGTTCCTTATAACTATTTCTAAGCTCATTGTCTAAGTCTTCAAGGCTATTTCCCTCAAATCCTCCTGCTCTTAAAGTTTGAATAAACTTTTGCTCTTTGTTCTTGTAAGAACGTTCGGCTCTAGTTAGTCTCTTTTTAAGCATTTTTTCAACTTGGCTCTTAGTATAAGTTGGTTCTTCTTGCTCTTCCTCCTCTTGTTCCTCTTCATACTCTTCTTGAGTATCTTCTTGTTCTTCTTGTTGTTCTTCAGTAGTTTCTTCTACTTCCTCTTCAACTTCTTCTTCAACGTTTGGCTCGTTGTTAGTTTCTACTTCTTCAGTAAATACTTCTTCTTCCATTTTTTCCTCCGCTATTTAAAGTCTAGGCGACTGTTATCTCATCTGCTTTTATTGACTTCTTATGGTTGGTCTATATAAAAAAAGCAGTTATTCTGCTTTCTTTTCCACTGTTATTGTGTTTCCACATTTAGGACATTGGTAAGTTATCATTTTGTCCGATTGGCTCATTACCCTCATTTCCACTAGCGGACATGTTTGACAATTCATTTTCTCCACCTACCATTTCTTGGTCTAATCCTACATCTATTTGTTGATTAGACATTTGAGCTTCCATATTTTGTTTTTTAAGCATCATATCCATTTCTTGGTTGTTTATTTGTTCTTGTGCTTTTTCTCTATCGTCTAGTATGCGTTCTAGTTTGTCTTTAGGACTTATTGAATCATTTGGTAACGCTTCAACATATTCTTCAAATGTTATCATACCGCCTTGTAATAATCCCTCTAGACTTTGTTCTTCTGCATACTTGCTATATGGATTTGCATTTGATATATCTACTCTGATACTTGCTTTTAATCTTTCAAGTACTGTTGGATGTATTACTTCTACTATTGGTTCATCAGGTAATTCATCTATCTTAGGTTGCATAAATCTTGGTTTAGCTGATGGTTCTTGTATTTGTGGTTTTCCATATACAAGCTCTTTTGTTTCTTCGTCTGGTTCTTCAATAACTATTCTCTTGCCGTCTTCTCCGCTTGTATGTGTCCACATATCAAACCATATTCTTGCTAAGTCTTCTACAAACTTCTTGTATCCTGCTACGTTTAAGTTTAGTGGTAATACTGCGTTATCTCTTACTGCTATTATTGCCTTACCACTTGCATTTTCTGGATTAGTTAAACCTAATGCTACATCTCCTGCTCCTGCTAACTCTCTTGTATCTTGTGTTAGCTCATCATTTAATGCTTTTGCGTCAGGGCTTATTTGTACTGGTCTTAAGTAGTCAACTGCTTTTGATACTTGGTCTATGTTTTTACCCTTAATACCTATTCCAACACCTACTTTAGATAAGTCTTGTGGATTTGCTATTGATTCTGTTAAGTATGCTAGTTTAGGATAACTTGCTAGTGTTACTGCAACGCTTCTTCTTGCTAGTATCTTGTTGATCTCTATTTGATTGTTTATTAAGCTTTCAGGTTCTCCCATGCTTCTTAACATATTCTTTAGTGTTATCCATCCGTAATGTGCTACTGGATATAAAGTGCATTTAGTGTCAAACTCTGGTTGATATTCTACCTTTTTAACACTCTTTGTTACGTGTATTGTTCCATTTTTCTTATAAAGCTTTAGTATACACAAACATTTACCTAAGTCTGTGTCTACTTCGTTTTTGTCTCCTGTTTGTTCTGATGTGTCATTGTCCCTCACTATTAGTTCAATATCAGATTCTTTTATTCCGTTCTCTCTTGCTTCTTCTCTTATTTGACTAACTGGTCTTCTGAATTTAATCAATATGTATTCTTGATTTTGTATTTCAGGGTCGTTTTCATCACTGAAGTATATATCAGTGTCGTTAATCATTTCCACTTGCTCTTTGCCATTGTCGTCTATGTATGTATAAACGTATGCATCCCCACTTACACATGCTTCTTTGATAATATCCCATTGCTTAGCGTCCATGTTGTTGTTTTCCCATATCTTAGCAGTGTATTTGTTTAATAGTTTAAATTCTCTATCTGCTTGGTCTTTAAATGATGTTCCCTCTATCATCTTTAAGTCTTCATCACTAAAGTTAGCACTTGAGTATACTATTGATACAGTGTTTTGACTTACAACACCTATTTTGTAATCACATATTGGTTTTATTATGTTCTTAACTGGCATTGACATGTCTCCTGATTCAACACCTATCCATTGTCTACCAATATAAAAGTTGTTGTTTTTTTCTATTTGACTGTATCTTGTTAGTACTGATAAGTAATTCTTACCTCTTTCGTACTCTTTCCATGTTTGTGTTAATCTTTCGTCTTCTTTCACTATTTAACCTCCTTTTGTCCTTGTGCTGTTCCGTTATAGTTGTTTATGTTGTCTAGTATTTGATTTAGTTTATTTATGCTTTTGTCTTGCTCTACCTTTGTTTTGTGTTCTTTTGTAAATGGTATGCTCTCTTTTTTTATTTCAGGCAGTTTTATATCTTCTTTTCTAGACAGCTTTTGTCCTATAACTATACCCATAAAAAAAGCAACGATTATTAATACCATTGCTACTATTGATACTATCTCCATTTATTCCTCCCTATATTACTTTGATTTCTATTCCGTAGTCTCCTTGAGATGGAGCTTTTGGTCTCATGCTTTCAAAGAAGTCTTTTACTTCTTCTTTTTCTTCTTCTTTGGCTTTCATTTCTTGTTGTTCTCTAATGTAGTGTGATATTGCTAGTGCCATTACCAAGTCATCATGTGCTCCCTCTTGAGCTTCTGGTCTTCCTTTTTCGTTTCTTACAAACGTTAGCATTTCTTCAAGCGTCTCTTTGTCGTTTATTTTGTTAATCTCTTCTCTTGCTATCTCTACTAGCCCTGCTATTATTACAGGTCTTGTTGTTGCTGTTGTCTTAAATCCAAATGCTTTTACTATCTTGTTTGAGAAAGTATCCTCTCTCTCTCTTACGTATTGGTTGTCATATCCTAATCTCTCTAGCTCTTTTATAGGGAAGCTACTAAAATTGGCTTCAATTCCTATTAAAGCATTGTTAAAATACTTTCCTAGACAGTACATTTGTTTTGTATATAAGTCTTCATCCATTTGGTGTCTTAATACTGCTATTTGCTCTCCTGTTGTATTATCTAGTACTTGCCCTATGAAGTAGTCTGAGCCATCTCCTGCTGTATCTCCACCTATTACGTACGGATACCTCTCTTTTACGTCTTTGTATATTTTAATATATCCTTTTTCATCATCCACCCACTTTATGTTTGTTATCTTGTCCTCTACGTTGTCATCGTAGGTGTAAATAAAATAGCCTCTCTTTATTGGCTGTGTTATCACTGCTAATCTATTTATTATTGTTTCTTCATTAAAAATACAATTTCCACTTGTTTTAAATGCCTCTTGTGGATTTATAGGATATTCTTGTTTAAAATCTTCTGTGCTACCTCCACAATTATTAGCAATGCACCATCTCCTCCACGTTAATTGCTCTAAAGATAGATTGTAAATTTTTTTTAATTCTTTTTCTTCTTCTGTTAATTCAAAACCAGTATATGGCATTTTATATTCTTCAAGCTCGTTCCATCCAACAAACAACGGAATAAAATCACTTTCTCCGTTGCAAGCCATATCCCACAATTCTTTAAAATAATCAAAACCATTTGCTGTTGATTCTATAATAATCATAGTGTTTGGCAAATTAGGTACTGCTTGAAATAAACCAGTTAAAGTATTTTTCTTTTCTCTCCAAAAAGCTAATTCAGATATATGCAGATTATTAAAAGTATCAGATCTTCCAACACCATCACTTCCAGCTGTCATACATTTGATTTTACTTTTTAAACCTTTCCCATCATCGGTGTCAAAAACCAATTCTTTTGCGTTGCTTGCTTTTTTTGATGGTTTTAATTCAACTGGTAAATTGTCATACATCCTCTTACTCATATTAAATAAATTTGTAGTAGAATCTTCTTTGTGTGCAATTATTCCAGTGTTTACATTAAATTTAGTAGCAGTTTCTTTAAACAATATTGATTCAGTTAATGTACTAAATCCCATTTGCCTTGCTTTAAGTATTATTATTCTAACTGGCTTTTTTAATCTCTTTTGTTGTTTTATTATTTCATAAAGTTTTTGCTGTGGTTCGTTTAATTTGAAGTTAATAATATTACCAGCTTTATCTCTTATCTTTATGTGATTTTCAATATATTTTTTTGTGTTAATATTCATTATTACCAATCACATCTTTTAAAGCTTGTTCATAAGAGACGTTGGCATCCATTTTTATTTTGTCAGTAGGTTTTTGTCCTATAGTATCTCTATACACCTCAAAACCTTTGTCAGTGTTTTTGGCTCGTTTAATTACATTATCAAGCATTTCATCTAAATCTTTTGCATTTGTTCTCTCTAGCAATAACTCTTTTAATAATTTTTTTTCTTTTTTTGCTTGAGTTGATGCTTTTTGTCCTTTTATCTGGTCTTCTTTTGTAAGTTTGTGATTCAAATGTTCCGTCTTAGGGTTTGGATTTGCCATATTACTAACCTCCTATTTGTAATTTTAACTACCTTTGAAAACCCCTCTAAAACTCGTTTTAATGTAGTTATCAGTTTTTCCTCTAATTTCTCCCATAATAAAACCACTCTAATTGAGTGGCGATTGCGTAAAAAAGGATATTCTGATGTATCCTAATAATCTAGTGCCATAAGCACCACTGAATAGATATTTGGTAGGTTTAGAATATAATGTAGTTAAGACCTATTCAAAAATATCTACTCAATGCTACCTATGGTAGCACGAAGTTAAAGGTTGATTCAGTGAGTTTAAATTCTCACATTATCATATTACCACATAAAAAGTATCATTTTCGTATCATTTTCGTATCATCTTGTTTGTGTGTGTTTGTTGTAGATTCTGATACATTGTATCCTGCTGTAGTTTGTTGCTTTAGAGATGTTGTCCCACTTCATCCCTTTGTCTCTTAGTGATACTATCTTTGCTTTTAGTGGTTCATACTCTCCCATTATCTTTAATTCGTTCTCTACCCATTTTGATAAGTTAGTTATCCTCTCGTTTAAGATACTTATTACTTGCTCTATCTCCTCTAAATTCTCAACATACTTCTCTATAGGGTTGTTCTTCTTTCCTCCCTTTATAGGCTCTTTATCGTATTTAAAAGACTGTGGTTGTGTCATTTGAAATAATATATCCCTGTCTCCCATAAAGATTAATAAGTCGTTGCTCATCTTGTTTATTTCTCTTGTAGCTAAGTCTATAGTTAAATTGCTGTAGTCTATGTCTAATAGTTTGTCTAAATACTTTTTATACTTCTTCATCATATTTTCTCCTTTTTTACAATTCAACCTTACCCCTATTATTTTTATTCTCCTTTTAATATTACCAAAACTTCATCAATGTTGCGTCCAGACCCATCTTCAAAATAGTCATCTTCAATTAACTTTATTGCTTTATCTATCCTGTCTTGCAAATCATCCAGTTCATTAATAGTATTTTCTATGTCGTATATTGCTCCAGGATATTCACTTTCTTTATATGCAAATTCTATGCTTTCTTTTATTTTATTTATTGCTTTTTTATATTGAATCAGCTTTTGTCTATCTTTTTCTAAAAAACGAATATAGTTTTTTAATGTTTCACTTTCTACATCATCTAAAATAACACAGGCATCATCTAAAATATCTTCAACTCTTTTAATCATCTTCTGCCTCCCATTTGATTATTTTTTCTAATAAAAGCCCTATCATAAAGCCAACCATGAATCCAAACATAACTTTGGTGCTAAAGAATATCAGAATAAATGTTGCTACACTTAAACTAAACACACCTAATGCTTTTATTACTTTATTTGCCATGTTTTTTTCTCCTGTTCCAGTAATTCTTTAATCTAACAACCAAAGCTGTCTCGTATACACTCTTAAGTCCATCTTTGATAACAACGTTTTTACATACCTTACAAGTAGCACTTTCTTTAAAAGATGGTATTATCACGTTTGATTTACAGTGTGGACACTTGTATGTACTCTTTTGCATGTCTAGTGTTTTCTTTTTGAAGTCTTTGTCTCTCATTATTCCACCTCTTCCAATATTTTTTTTGCATCATTAAAACCTTTTTTAAAATGTTTGTTGTAATCTTCGCCCATACATTTAATATAAGTTGTTAGACTAAATAAAGGTATTATTTTATAAATTAAAGGAATAGTATTTAATAAAAAACCCTTATAGCCATATTTTTTAAATAACCACCTATTATATTTTTCTTTCATTATTCCACTTCCTTTAGTTTGTCTGCTTTCTTACGTGCTGTTGTTATTGTCTTACTTCCTTTGATGATGTCCTTGTATACCTCAACTAACTCCTCTAATCTCTCGTTAGCTTCTTCAAACTCTCTTTGATTCTGCAAGTCTATGATTTTATCATCCTGAAGTTTTAATACTTTATCGTTAAGCTCAATTACTTTTGCATTTAAGTTTTCGTTGTCTCTAGTTAATGCTCTTATGTCCTCGTCTCTTTTTTCGTATATTTGTAGTCTTCTTTTTAAGTGTTCAATGTGTAAACTTTGTTCGTCTATTTTTTCTACTAAGTCTCTTTTTGATTTAAAATAATATAAACAATTCATCTCTTTAACTCCTTATCTATTTTTCTAATTAGCATGTAGCAAATTATTTTTCTTGCTCCCACACTTTTTTTGTACTCAGCCTCAAACCTCCATTTTAAGTTTAATAATTTAACTTGCCTTTCCATTACTTCCTCCATAATGGTCTTAGAACCGCCAACCTTAGACCAAAAAAGATAATTAAGAAGATTTTCTATGAAAATTTATAAAAGTCAATAATAGGCTTACTTTATTGTTTTAGTTGTGATTTCAACATATACTTATTAATTAGGTGTAATAATAAAAATTGTCGTGGCGGTTTTCTGCTTTCGCAAGGTTTTTTAATTAAAATGGTAAATCTTCGTCTGTTAATTCTAAATCATCTAGTTGTACATTATCTCCAAAGTCTTTAAAAACATCTTCTTTGCTTTCTATTACTTCAGTTTCTATCTCTTTTTTTGTTTCTTTTTTTTCTAGTGGTTGTACAAACTCTACTTCATCAGCTACTACTTCAGTAAATGTTTTCTTAACTCCATCTACTTCGTAGTTTCTTGTTTGTAAACTACCGTGTACTAATATCTTTGCTCCTTTTTTTGTGTATTCATTTACAAACTCAGCTCTCTTGTCAAAAAACATTACATTGATAAAGTCAGTGTCATATTCTCCGCTTTTGTTTTTGTAGTTTCTTCTTACTGCTAAAGAGTTCCTTAATACTGCTTTATTGCTTGGTGTATACTTCAACTTATTGTCAAAGCATAAGTTACCTAATAAATGTACTTTGTTCATAATTCCTCCTTAAATTAGTTTTAATTTTGCTATTTCTTCAGGTGTTTTTGTTTCTATACCAAGTGTTTTACACTCGCTTATTACTCCATCTATGAAATGGCTCATCTCTTTTGTGTCATAATTGCTAGATCCCTTGTATATTTCATACTGGATGTAATCTCTATTGTTTTTCACTATCTTTGAAATAGCTTTAAAGTATTTAAAGTATCCTCTAGGGTCAATTTCACTAAGCATAAGAAGTCTTTCGCTTGGTGCGTATCTCTCTAACATACTTTGGTATACTTCTTCTTTAGAAGTCCCTAAAACACTCGCTATTTCATTTATCAGACTCCATGCATATGAGTTTTGACTAAGGCTTCTTTTTTCACGATGCTCTACTACGTCTACCTCTTTGTCAATTAGTTGTTCTAGGTTCCCATTTTTACAACTAATAACTGCCTTGTAGTCTCCATCCATAAAGTCTTTGTATACTTTAATTAATTTTATCTACAACACCCCCATATCTTTTTTTCCAATAACTGCAGTACTTACATACACTGCAATACTCTAAGCACTTTTTATCTTCGCCAGGTCTTTCTTCAATTTCGTATCCACTACCAAGTTCACTTAATAACTTCTTAGCGTCTAGCATATTGTCAAACACCCTGTGTGCTCTTTTGTTTCCAATTTTCTTAACTGCGTATTTGTCTCCGCTGTTGAATCTGTCTTTTAAACTACACATTGGTAACTCTTCATCTTTTACTTTTTCTAATTCTTTGATTTCTTTAAATTTCTTCTTTAGGTATTCTTCAATGTATTTAAAATCTCTTTCGCTAAAATTAAACATGATTCTCTTTACAGGATATTGAGGATAATCAGGTTCAAGTTTTGCTTTACTTGAGCTCCAGTCTTTCATAATTGCTATGATTTCGCCTTTTGTAACTTTGAATCCAATTTGTCTAAACATCCATCCGTAAATCAGTGTTTGTTTTTGCCAGTCTTCGTAATCTCCATAAATCACTTTCCAAGCAGAGCAAGTTTTATAATCCGTTACCTTTTCTTCTTTGTCGTTAAAAAGGTCTGCTCTACCACTTAAGAAGTAATCATCTCCCATAGGTATTTTTAGATATTCTTCTTTAAGTTCGTTTTCACTTTCTGTAGATTCTTCAAGTATCTTGTGGATTCCATTACCTATAATCATCCAGATCATATCTGCTACATCTTGTTCAACTTCTTTAAAATATCTTCTTTTTAGCATTGTCTCTCTAAGGCTGTCGCTTAATAAGGCTGTTACTGAGTATTGTTTGTCTTTGTATTCATAATCGCTCTCAACAGCACTTACAAATGGTTTTGGTAGGTTCATCTTATTTGTTATTTTCATTTTTTACCTCCTTTGGTGTTTGTAAAAATACTCTTTCGCCTTTTTGATTTTTAATTGACAAGCCATCTATTTCATTTTGTTTGTTGTAAGTAATCTTCTCTACATGAAATTTGTCGTTAGTTGTTAGTTTGCCTTTTGCATTTTTATGAATATCTACTTTTTCTTTTGGTAAGTAAATAAATGGTGCTGTGTATAGTTCTCTGCCTATACCCCAGTTGACACACGCTCTTTTAAAACTATCACTAGATTCGCCTTTCTCACTTTCGGTAAATGTTTCTTTTCCGCAATCCCATTTAGTTACCCAGTCATCTTTGTCTTTGTCGTAAATTGATACACCACAATAGATATTGCCTTTTAATTCTGTGTGTTCTCTTTCCCAGTTGTTTGCTCCAACTGTTTCATCTAGTATATCCATATCAACTCTAGCGTTTTTGTATAAAAGCAGTGTCAAATAGTTTTCTGCTATTGTCCCCACTCTTATTTCAATTTCATTTGCTTTTAGATTTCTGAATTTCATCCTTTAACTCCTCCTCTATTACTCACTGGCGTAATCTCTTACTTCTTTCCAGTGTTCGTATTTTTCATCATCGTTTGTTGCTCTTAGGTTGGTGTTTTCACTTCTTAACTTTCTTGCACATCTTTCTACACTTCCAAAAGTGTATAATCCTAAGTCTCTTCTGTAGTTGTCATTTGCAAATAGTTTGAAAAAATTAAAATCATTTGCTACACCATACTTGGTGCAATATAAGTAATATAAATTCATGTCGCTATCTCTAGCTTCAGGATATTTTTCTAATATCTCTTTGACTATTGGTTCTAACACATTTAACTTCGCCATAATTTACCTCAAAAATAATAATGTTTTGCCATTTTCTTCTGCTTCACTAATTTTATTTAAATTTTCTATTGCTTTTTCTTTGGAATTATAAACTCCCAATATGTTATAATCTTCTGCAACATAATTTCCACATCTTAATTCATATCTTCCTGTTTTATCTCCATTTTCATTAAATTCTGGATTAATTAAAATATCTTTTTTTGTAATATCTATAGCTATTATTTGCTTTTGATTTAATACTTTCATTTTTTATTCCTCCTTATAACTTTCTATTATTTTTTTTAATTCATTATGTTCTTCTTTTGATATTGGCTCTTTTTTTATTCTTTCGTCTAACCATTTTGGTCTTATACCTTTTTTATTCCATCTTTTTATTTTTTCTTCTTCACTAACAATAATTTCATCTAAACCTTGTATATAATCCATAATTGTTGCTAAGTTAGGAAAAAACTTTTCTTTAACCATAAGTAGATTTATTGCTTTTTCAACATATAATTCGTCATAGTCTTTAAGTGCTTCGTTGAATAATAAATAAATTTCCTCATTTGGTGTCTTATTGTAGTTAGTACAAAGTTTATTAAATAATTCAATTTTCATATTTCTTCATCCAATCTTTATCTTCTTTTTTAGATTCTTGTCTTTTAACCCAAGTTCTAATACATGCTTTCCAGTCTTTCATTTTGTTTTTACCTATATACCAGTTTTTACTTTCATAAAAATCATAAAAAGTATTTGCATCTATTTTGTAATCTTTTTCTAAGCAATAGTTTTTAATTTCATCAATAGTTGGTTTTACAAAAGAGCGTTTTCTTCCCTCTTCTATATCTAACCTATCCTTACCTAACCTATCCTTACCTATACTGTGTATACCACCTGGTATACCAGTGGTAGACAAAGTGTATACATTGTTGTCATCTAACTTTAGTTTTTTTAACTCTTCTTGGTATTGTGTTTCTTTGTATCTATCGGTTCTTAAATAGTTGTTCATCCTCCAATGTCTTATAACAATTACGCCACTTTCAAATGGGATAATGAATTTTTTTGTTATTAATAGTTTCATGTCATCTTCTTTTAGTCCTGTAAATAACATGATTTTTTTCCAGTTGTCTACAAATCCATCATCATCTGCTCTCATACCTAACTCGTAATATAGTAGTCTTGAGCTTATTGGCATATCTAGGAAGTTATCAGTATCTACTACACTCAGGCTAAACATTCTTTTATTTGCCATAATTTCCTCCTTATGTTATAATCTAGTTAAAGAAATGTATTAATGTTGTTAAAACTATGCTTATTGGTGCTAGTCTAAACATTATTAATGAAAACATTTCTTTTTCTTTTGTCTCATCTTCGTCAAAAAAGTAATTTAATATTTGTTCTTTCATCCCTTAACTCCTTTCTACTCTTTTTAAATAATTAATATTTATATTTAAGTATTTAACCACTTCCTCCATCGGTACTTTATAAGATGGTAAGTAGTAGTTTGGTAAACTTTCTTTTATTTCTTTATTAATTTTTCTTGCTTGGTTGATTCCACATCCAGCAAGTTTTTTTATGTCTTCACTCGTTGCATATTGTTTTGATATTATTTCTAATATTTCATCTGCTCTCATTTATTCCACCTCATCCGACATATTGTCTTGTTTAAGGGCGTGTAAAAAATTGGTTATATCGTCATCACTTAATTCAAACACGTCAATTAATTCCATAAACACATCAATAGGTAACGAATTAGGATTAAGTTCGTATTTATTATAAGTTTGGCGTGAGCGACTTAATTTATCACATAACTCAGCTAATGTATATCCAGATCTAGCTCTATATGACTTTAATAATCTGCTTGCTTTCATATTATCCCTCCTATCTATATACATAATAACACAAGACAATTTGTCTTGTCAACACTTTTTTTGACTATTTGTCTTAAAAAGTTGCTTTTTATCATATTATAATGTAAAATATAATTGAAAAGGAAGCGGTTAGTATGAAGAATTATTTTAAAAATAATATCAAGTATTTAAGAAAAATATACAAATTAAGTCAACAAGATTTAGGTAAAAAATTAAATAAGGATTACTCTACTATAGGTAAATGGGAGCTGGGAGAGAGAACGCCCATAATGAAAGATATGGTAGAAATATCAGATTTCTTTAATGTACCAATGGATAAGTTATTATTTACAGATTTAGCTGTTGACTCAAACGTTGATTTAGACAATGAAATAATATACAAATTAAATCTATTAAATGAAAATCAAAAAAAAGTTATATTGGATGTTATGGATAACATGTGTAACACAACAAAGGAGGATGAATAATGTTAATACCAACATTAATTTTAGGTTTAGTACTTTATTTTTCTGGGATACTAACAAAAGTGTTTTATAAATACGTAAATAAAATAGTTGAGTATGTTCTTTTCTTAATTCCTTTTGGTGCTCTAGTTTATGGTAGTTGCTGTGATGTTATTAGCATAGAGTTTTTAATATGTGCTCTTGTTATATTTTTTACAACACCTTTTGTTTTGGTTAAAATGGGATTTTTTAAAGATACAGAATAACGTTTTTAAGGGGGTATATTATGCCAATATATAAAGATGGTAGCAAATATTACTTTAGAACATATTACACTGATTTATATGGTGTTAGACAACAATATAAGTCTAAAAGATATGAGACAAAAAAAGAGGCTCAAGAAGAGGAGGCTCGTTTTATACTGGCTTATAAAGATAATAAACCATCAAATTCATACACAATAAAAGATATTTACCTACTTTATTATGATTTCCAAAAATCTCAAGTAAGAGAGACTACTTTAAATATATATAAAAAAAGATTTAGTTATATGAAATCTATTGAAAATATAAAAGTGGTAGATTTTAACTTAACAAGATTTAATCACTTCAAAAAAGAAATAGAAAACAAAAATTTTTCTACTACACATAAAAACAATATAATTAAATTTTTAAAAAGTTTGCTAATGTTTGGCAACAAATACTATAATTTGAATACAATAGCACTTAAAATAACTGGTTTTAAAGACAATGAAGTAAAAAAAGAAATGCAATTTTTTACTTATCCTGAATTTAAAAAGTTTATTTCAGTAGAAAATGATATAAATTATAAATGTTTATTTGAAGTGTTATATTATTTAGGTTTAAGAATTGGAGAACTACAAGCTCTTAAATGGACTGACATAAATTTTAATAAAAGAGAACTTTCTATAAATAAAAGTGCTGTTACCAAGTTAAAGGGTAAAAAGAACGTGTTATATCCACCAAAGACAAAAAATAGTATAAGAATACTACCAATACCCAAAAGTCTTTTAAATGACTTAAAAATTATGTTAGAACAAAAACAAAGATTTACTAACTTTTCAAATAACTGGTTTGTATTTGGTAATATAGATGTGTTGCCTAACACTACAATTACATCAAGAAAAGATTTGAATTGTAAAAAAGCAGGAGTTAAGAAAATTAGAATTCATGATTTTAGACACTCATGTGCTAGTTTGTTAATATCTAAACAAGCTACCCCTGTACTCGTAGCAAAATATCTTGGACACTCTAATGTTGCTATGACATTAAACACGTATTCTCATCTTTATAATTCAGAGCTTGACACAATAACAAAATTATTAGATAATTTAGAAAAATAAGTCCTAAATAAGTCCTAAAAATAAAAAAACAACGCTTTTACGTTGTTTAAATACTATTTGGCGGAGCAAGAGAGATTTATGATTGCTAAACTTTAATAAACTCTAACTCACTAAAACAACGTAATATCGTTATTTGATAACAAACAAAAACTAACTAAAATTATGTTTTTTAAAAAAATAAGTCCTAAATAAGTCCTAAATTGGAGGTATAAAAATGAAAAGATTTAGTATTATTCAAGATGATATGTCTAGGTGTTATATATGTGATAAACCTAAACAACATATACATGAAGTGTTTTTTGGTGTGAATCGCAATAATTCAATTAAATATGGATTAGTTGTAGGACTTTGTTTAGACCACCATACAGGCTATAATGGAGTCCATACTATAAGAGGTAGTGAGTTGAATAAAAAACTCAAAGAAATAGCTCAAAATAAGTTTATGGAGCATTATAATAAATCAGAAAAAGACTTTATAAAAATATTTGGCAAAAATTATTTAAAATAAAAAAGAGTAGGATTTAACCTACTCTCTTTATTTACCTTTGTATAGCCAACCAAATGAGTGTGCTGTTTTTGTTCTTACTACTCCTGATGGTTTCCATCCTTTAGACTTTTGATATTTATTAAGTGCTTTTTCAGTTGCTTGTCCAAATGATCCGTCTATCTTTAATTTAGTACCTAATGCTTTATTAAGTGCTTTTTGCAAATGTTTTACATCATCTCCATAACAACCTCTTTTTAGTTTTCTTTTAAGGTTGTATTTCTTTTTTGTTTCTGCACTATATTTAGGTCTAATTAAATGAAGTATGTCTTTAGTGCTTCTTGTTCTTACTGCTACAATACCTCCGCTAGTGTTACCCTCAACGGTTTTATATCCACCTTTTATTTTTTCAACTACAAATCCAACGTGGTCTCTTGTTCCATCGTTGCCCCAGTCAAACACAACAATGTCTCCTTTTTGTCCGCTTGACTTCTTAACTAATAATCCATCTTTTTTACCCCAGTCGTCTACTGCTGGTACATATGCTGTCTTCTTTCCATTAAAGAATAATTTACTTGCGTTGCACTCGTTAAAGCACCACCACAAGAATATAACACACCACGCAGTACCTTTTGGTACTCCGTATGCTTTCCAATATTTTGTTCCTTTATTTCCTTTTTGGCTTAACGCCTTATTTACTATTTGGCTTGCTGTTGCCATGCTTTCGCCTCCTTATTATTTGATTTTCTATATTTTTTAATTCCACTCTGTCTTTTACTGAGTTGCCACAAGCTCTTTGGTATCTTCTTGCACAGTCAGTACATATATATATCCATTTTTCAGGTTCATATTCAGTCCTAAAGAATCCCCAATAAAATCTTATCAAGTTATCTCTTTCTTCTCCGCATATACCACACTTCATTTTTGTACTCCTTTATTTTTTCCTTTTTGCTTTTAGTTTTTTCATATACTCGTCAGCTTTTCTTGCTTCTTTAGTAAATGAGTTATTTTTCCACCAGCACCATCCAGCAATAACAATAGTTGCAATTCCACTAATAATCTCATATAACTCGTCTTCTTCTGCTTGAAATTCAATTATGCCCTTAGCACACAATATTTGATTTACCAAAACAAGAATCAAACACACAGTCCTTATGATAGTTTCTCTCATTGCTTACCTCCTCCTTATTCGTTTATTACCAAAGGTTTCTAGTTCCATATCTATGTTAAATATATTTCCTTTGTTATCGCTTTCAATGTCTAACCACCAACATGATTTATCACTTGCAAATCCTTGACTTTTACAATATGGTGTTAAATCTTCAAGACAGCTTGTTTGAAAACAGTGAGTCTTACCTTGCTTCATATAAAAAGACTGGTGTATGTGTCCAGTCTGTAATATTTGAGGTCTGCTCTCGGTGTCTATACTGTCGAGATATTTTTGGGTTTTATAGGAACGTGCATAACTCAAACTCCCTTTTCCGTGAAAAAGTCGCACGGATATTTTACCTAGTTTTAAATCTGCATAATCGCTCCCTAAGTAAATAATATCATCACGTTGTTTAGCTATTGCTTTTATAATTTCACTTCCGTTTAATTTATACCACCAGTCATCATGGTTGCCACTAATTACGTATGTGTTGATTCCATATTCTTTAGGATATTTCTCTACGCAATAGTCAACTTGTCCATCATAACTTAACTCTCTTAATTCAAGTGCATGTTCGGGTCTTTTTCTCATGTTGTTGCCGTCTGTGAAATCCCCACTGTGTAGTATATGCTTAACATTATTTTTATATGCTTTTTCGTAGATGTAATTTAATATATCAATTCTGTCATAGCGACTACATAAGTGCGTGTCTGATATTAAACATAGTTTTAAGTTTTCACTATATGCTGGTACTTCGTATATATCATCATTTTTAGGCGGTGTTTTTAGTTTTACTAATTCGCCATTGATATATTCACACAAGTAACCCTCATCTTTTAATAATCCTACTAAACCAATAACTTCGTAATCTTCAAGTCCTAGTTCTTCACATACTTTACTAAAACTCTTTTTTTTGTTTATTAAATATTTTAATTTATTTAATACTTCTTTTTTATCTTCCAATATAAACACTCCTTTTTTTATTTAACTATATGCTTCCAATAACAATAAAGTTTATTGTCTTTAGCGTCTTCATCTTCTAACCAATCTTTTGCCATTTTGAGTGCTAGTTCTTCATTATCTTTTACTAAATCGTGGTAGTCGTTATACATCATGTTTGCTACAACAAAGAAGTCTATAACATCAAAATTGTATCCTAAACTACTCATAGCGTTTGTTGTTGCTTCAATAGTCCAATGTTGCCCTGCAGGTTTCATTTCTTCAACCCACTTTTTTGCTACATCTTCTGATATTTTCTTACCAAACGCCATCTCATATAGTTCTGTCTTATACTTTTTGTATAATTCAGGATGACTTTCTTTTGTATCACATATTATCTCTACTAACATATCGCCTAGTTTTTGCATATCTTGGATGTCTTTTTTGTTGCCTATTTGTTCAATGTATCTTCTTATCATATTAAGCCAGTCTTTCTATGCTAATGTTAGTGTTCTTTAATATAGGTATTTCAGTATCAGTAGTTGTTCCATCGTATGTTGTAGTTGGTACACTATTAACAGTTATTGTTGCGTTTCCTCTAGCACACACTCTTAACTTTTTATTAACAGTTACACTTTGCCATGCTCCTGCTGTTACTACTGGTGTGTCCATTTCAGTACCATTAAGTTGTACTCCATCTACAAATATTGCTAGTCCAACTGTTCCTGCTGTTGCACTTGTTACGTTAGTGTTAAAATCTATTTCATAGATTCCCCCACTTAGTATTGTAAATTGTGCTGTTCCCTCATTGTGATTAAGCCATCCATTAAAACAATTTGCACTACTTGTTCTTAAGTCTATATCAGCAAACTTGATAGCAGAAGTATTTGACGCTAACACTTGTTCCGCTTCATTAACTCCTTGTATCATCTACAGTCTCCTTTCTTAAACTACTGTGTTACCATACCAATTAGAACCATAAAAACCATTATATATTGATTGATATGGACTTGATACTATATAACTTGGTACTGGATATGGTCTTACTTGATTTACAATAGTAGATCCGATTCCATTTGCTGTTATAGTGTTCTTAAGGTCATTTACTTGACTTCTTAAATCATCAATAGTATTTTGACTTAATGCGTCAAGAATCTTTTGAGTGTTTTCAATTCCTGAAGCTCTTAAATTACAGCAACACTCATCCATTTTAGATTGATTTTGTAGAGCAGTTGTTAATAAGTTAGTATTTAATTCATTAGTTTGTGTAAGTATGTCTCTTTGTGTTTGACATGCTGATAATTGATTTGCATACTTACTATCTAAAATAGAGTTTTGTAGTCCCATGTCGCCTGTTAGGACTGATGTTTTTGTGTCGCAGATGTTGTCGTTTGTTCTACCAAATCCATACGCTAAAGCATTGTTAGTATTTTGAAATCCATTATTAATTGCTTGTTGTGTAAATTCACTAGATACATAATCTGTTGTTGCTAAGTTGTTTGCTCCATTAAAACCAAAACCACCATTTGCAAATAAAGCTAATGCTATTAGACCAAATATCCATGCTCCAGATCCCATACCGAAGCCATCGCCATTTATTGGCATAGTAGGTACAATACCATTGCCATTATTCATTTGATACCCTCCTTTCTTTTTTGTCTATATCAATTTAATTGATACCTATTTCATGTTGTTTTGTATTTGTTGTAAAGCATCTTCAGGAAATCCCATTTGTTTTGCTTTACTATACAAATTGTTCATATCTTCAGGAGTATATCCGTTTGTTACTTGTTTGAATAATTGCATTGGGTCAGCATTGCCTTGCCTTGCTTGTTCTATCATTTGATACATTTGAGGGTTTTTTGCTTTAAGCTGATTCATTAGCATTGTTACTATTTGGTTGTTCATCTTCTTTGCCTTTCTTTAAATCTTTTATTTGTGATTCTAAGTTTTCTATTATCAAGTCTTTTTCATCCTTTTGTATTATTTCTGCTAATGAATATGCTTTTATTTCCCCTTTATTGTTCTTTATCCACATTACGCTTAAATCTTCACTGAAAAAAGCAGTATCTGACATTACAAACTCTTTTTGTACGTCATCAATACTTTTTACCATCTTCATGTTGCCCATATTAGGTGCTAGTTGAAATGTTTGATTTATAGCTGGTGTGTTTGGTATTTGTGATTTTATTCTTTCTAGTTCTGCTATTTGACTATTAATCCTATCAATACTTGCTTGAGGATTATATGTGTTGATATACGGATTGTTAAACATAACATCTCCTCCTTGATTTAACGAAAAAAGATGTACTTTACTTTTCAATTTGTGTTTTAAACAAATTTAATAAGGTAGTACATCTCCTTTCAAGTGTATTTTAAATCAATATCAACCAAAAATAGTGCAATAAAAAAGCAAAACTATTTATCTAATAATTTGAGTTTTGCTAATTCTAAATCCTTATAATTATTATATAAGTCTTTAATCTTCTTTATTTCATAGCCAACTGTCCTTTGACACATCCCTAATTCCATACTTATTTTTACTCTACTATCTTTATTTATATACATGTTTAAAATCTTTATTTGCTCATCTGTTAATTTAACTTTTGATACGAAATCATCATATATTACTTTTACTTTTAAGTTCTCAACCATAACATCTGCCCCCTCGTTTCTATATAATAATATTATCTTTTTGCGAAAAAGCAATATTATGGCACTAAAAAGTTATGAAAGAATATGCAATGATATGCAAACTTATGCAAAAAATGAAAATTACATAAAGTTTTTTGTCTTTTCAAAAATTAATTTTCTTCTGTTACACATTGTTCTGTAAGAACACTTGTTGTCTATAGCTATTTCTTTTGTCTTTTTACCATCTACGAAGTCTTTTAATATTTGTTTGTCTCTGTTTCTTAAAATATTACTTGACATGATATAATCGTATGCTTCTTTAGTGTAGTCAAAATAATACTCCATAGTCTTCATAAAAAGCACCCCCTTTTTGAGTGTGCCATATTATACTATATTTAGGCAAAAAAATCAAGATTTACTCTTTTGTTTTAGTAGTTCTATCTCTTCCTCAACTTTAAACATGCGTTCTATTAAGTTGTTATGTTTATCTACACGTTGAGATAATACTTCTATTTTATAATTAGTTAGTTTATTACTTGCTAGTATTCCTCCAAAAGTACCTATTAATGTACCTGTTAAGGATAACAAGCCAATAACTATTTCTGGCGACATATTATTTACCTCCTTTTTATGCTGTTCTTTGCCACATATATACTACTAAATATGGTGGCATATTGTTATGTGCTCCTCCACCACCAGTGTTTTTAGTATTATAACTTGTTCCACCTGTGTTCCAACCATTTATCGCTCCAGTAGTACCTGACTGATAAGTATTTCTTGAATATAAACCATGGTTGTGTGATGGCATTTCATCTATAGTTAAAGTGTGTGTTGCTTCTCCACCAGTAGCTCCTGCTGTATATGTGCTACCAGCACTTAACAAAAATGTATCTTCTATTTGTTGCCAAGTACCACCAAACAAAGTTGCAGGAGATGTGGAGTTCACACTCATATATATACTTCCTACTGGATATATTAAATCTGCTATTTCACTATTTGTAGGAATTGTAGGTTTGTCTGTTAAATTAGTATATGATTTTTCACTTAATCCATTTAATGTAAAATCACTATTTGCTGGTAAATCACTCATAGTAGCTATTTTGTTAGAAGTTGAGTTATAAGTTCCCTCAGTCAATATGTTGGCTGTGTTACTTGATACTATTGAAGTACCATTAATTTGTACATCTGTAGCAGTTCCTCCACCTCCAACTGAAATGTTTCCACTACCTAATAGTGATGTGTTGTTGATTGTTTTAATATTTGTTCCACTAACAAGTGTATCTTGTTTGTCTGTTAATCCATCATCCACATATTTTTTAGTGGCTGGGTTGTAATTATTGCTTGGTGTGTATGATGATGTGTTGTATTTATTTAAAAACCATGTGTTTACCCAACTTTCAGTTGCTCCACTTATTGTTGCACTATTCAGTGTAATGCTAGTTACAGTATAACTATCTACATAAATGCTATGTCTTTTGTGCGTTATAGTATCTCCTGCACATACTTCATATATGTACCCATCTCCATTTATATTTTGATTTAATGCTAATAGGCATAAATTAGATACGTTTGTTGCACTAGAAGAATCATAATATCTAGCAATTAATACAAATGGTTCGCTATCTTTATATTTTTCTACTAATTCAGTAAGTAAAGTTTTGCTATCGGATCCGTTTGTTCTATCCCAATAATAAATAGGTGCTGTGCCTCCACTAGCACTTAATACTCCACTTCCATCTATTGATAAGTTAGTACCTACTTTGATACCACCTAATGTACTACTACTAGCAGTTGGTAAAGTATAAGTAGCACCATCGCTAACTTGTGCTGTTGTTGTTCCGTTTTTATCAGTTATTGATATTGTGGCAGTGCTACCGCTTTTGCTAACAGTTGCTATTGGACTGAATCCATCTTGACCGTCTTGTCCATCTTGACCGTTAGTTCCGTTAGCACCTTTACCACTTATAATTGTTGTTCCTTTTCTTATACTCATATTTTACCTCCTAACCAAAGTTAAACGTTCCAGTTCCAGCATTTTCATAAAAAACGTCATTTACTTTATCTAATAATCCTACAACATCATCTGCATTACGTTTTGCAGGTACAAAGTGTCTTACTAGTGTTTCAGTTCCACCTGATATTTCATATGTTTTAAATTCATGCAATTTAAAGCTTGATGTTTCTCCACCGTTCATACCTGCAAATATATTTAAATAATAACTGCTGTTATAAACACTACCACTATATGTGCCTGTATAATCTGTTCCGTTTTTATTCCAAAGTATAGTTTTGTTAGCGTCATCAATAGTTAGTTTCCATGTTTCTTTACTTGTTAAACTAGAAGCTACATTAGTAAGATACTCTCCACTTCCTACTGATACTACTATATATCCGCTTCCATTTCTCCAAAAACCACCAATTCTACTACCACTTTGCCAGTTTCCAAATAGTGTTTGTCCTGTTGAAACATTAGTATAATCACTCATAGTTGCTTCATGTCTAAATTTATTACCATTTCCTCCTGGATTCCATTGTGTATTAATATATTGTGTACCTGTAGATTGTATATAATCTAATAAAGTGTAAGGCGATGGTGGTGTTTCTTTTTCAAATAGTGTTATTCCATCAAATGTTACCTTTGTTACTTCTTGGTCATCTATTGTTATATTATCGTCAGTTTTACCATAGATATTATATGTTGTTGATGTATCATCATCAAAATAGATAACCATATCTACTGTTGGTAAGTCATTTATTAAATCACTCATCTTTGTTGGTACTGTTATTGTACCCCACGAAGTATCATAATCAGTTGAGCTGTTTTTCTTTAATACTTGCCCTGTAGTTCCACCAGCTGGTACACCTGAGGATACATCGTCATCTGTTATGTTATAAAAAGTATTGTTATCTTTTGTTGTAATAGCGTTATACTCTGCTAGAGTACCAGTCCAAAACTTATTTGTAGCACTTGTTTTAGCATCTATTACACCACTTGTTTGTATCTCATCATCAGTATTTTTTGTGATTGAGCTATCGTCTATATCAACACTTCCTCCACCACCTGTTGCGTCAAGTCTTCCACTATTACTTAGTGTTAGGTTGTCCCCTATTGACTGAATATTAGCAAGATTAGTTAGTGTTTTGTCTTCATCATTTATATAACACTTAGTGTATTCAATATATGAGCTATTAATTTCAACTACATTGCCACAAGATGATGAAAAAGTATAATATGTTTGATTAACTGATATTACATCTTCATTAGTTATTGTAAACAGTGTTTTAAATGTGTTTCCATCTTTTAACACTATACCAGCTTCACTTGCACTCTTTAGCGTTGTCTTTATATAGTGATTATCATCCACATATATTAAATAAGCATCACTGTGCATATCACTATAAGTTAATGAAGCAAAATCAAAATACAGTGTTTCGTTTTGCAACTCATCCCCAACTACTATATTTTTTCTAGCCTTTGGAGAATATGCACTATTAACATAACTACTGTATTGGTCTAATTCGCCAGATAGTTCGTTAAAGTCTTCCTTGATAATCTTGTTTCCTTTGTCAAACTCTGATTTTAATACTTGAGCATCAAGATATGGTTTATCAGGAAGTGTTTGTATATTTTCAACATTTCTTGTTATTTTCTTAAATGCCATATGTTCCTCCTTTCAACAACCAAAAAAGAGGATTGCTCCTCTTTTATTTGGTTTTCTTAAACAATAGATTTTTAAGTGCTTCTTGATAATATTTATTACTTGAAGTACTTTTTGATTTTACAGGTGTTAATTTAACACTCTTATTTGATAATTTAACTGGTGTTACCTTAGTTCTAGTTACTTTTGGTGTCTTTGTTGTAGTTGTTCTCTTACTTCCTTTTGTAGACCCTTTTTTAGAGCCAGTAGAACGTTTTTTGCTAGGGTAGTAAAAATCATATAGTTTTTGTTTGTCTTTTGCTGATAAATCCAACTTGTTTATAGCCTTTGCTATTTTCTTTTTCTTGCTATTGTAAACTATCTTACCATTTTTATCATAATCACTCTTTATGTTTTGTGATTCAATATCTAAAAAGCTGTCTACTAAGTTGTCTTTAACAAGAGGTGTAGGGTCTTTTTGATAATATTGTTTGTTTTGATTATAAAGTATTGCCTTAGCTGATTGTGAGTTGTTTGAGTTCTTTATAATCTCATATCTTTTAGAATATCTTATATTATCTTTAGTTGAGCTCATATATTTAGATATTTCATTTTTAGTTTTATAAAGATCATTTCTTTCTTTAACACTTAAGTTAGCACTATCTAAAGCCTCTTTTTGATTATCATATAATTCGTAATAGTTTCCTCCAGAAGACCTAAACAGTTGTTTTTTCTTTCCGTCTTCTTCTACTTCTCCGTAGTACTCATCGCCTTTTACTTTATTAACATTTTCAAGTCCATTTTTTGCAAGTTCATTAATTTGTGATTTTAATACTTCGTATCTTTCATATTTTTCTTTCTTAGACAAGTTTTTATCTGCTTGTACTTCTCTTATTTGTTTATATAGTGCTCCCATTTGATAACTTACATTATCCATATAACCACTTTTTAATTTATCTTTACCTGTTGCGTTTACATCGTTTGATTTTTTGCCAAGTTTTTCTGCTTTAGAATAAAAGTTAGTTACGTTTTTGTTGTCGTTTATAGTATCTGCTGTAAACTTATCTTTTAATGGTGCTAGAGCCATACCTAAAGCATTATTGCTACTGCTTTGAGCTTCTTCTGTTATTAAAGGAAGAATCATATCCCCAATACCTCCTGAGTATTGGTCTAATATATAATTGATTTTATATGGACTCCAACCAGTTTTTTGTCCTAACCATATACTTAATTTATCGGTTGAAGCATCATATTGTTGTTTAGCTGGTATGTCATGTCCATTTCTATCTTTTAGTAATCTATTTGGTACTATTTGTCCACCATACCATGCTTTATTACTTCTTGCTTGAGTTATTGGTGCAAACAAATTAGATTCGCCAATGTCAGGGACTCCTACTTGACTAGCTGAATTTTTCCCCCAACTTATAATATCTTCTCCCAATGTTGTATCGTTTCTTCTTCCCATCACTCTATCTTTTGTCATTAAAAAAAGACTAAAATACACACTAAGCATCCTACCAGATGGCACTCTTAAAAACGTACTTTTACCTTTTTTAATAACATATTTTTCTCTAATATCTTTAGGTATTGCATTTAGCTCTTTGTTTGACGATATTTTAAAAACATAATAATTGTTTTTTATATAATCAGGCAACAATTCATAATCTTCATCATCGCCATATAATAATTCATTAATTAAAGCACGACTTAACCCTATTGTTGTTGCTTTCATAGTTGTTCTAAGTGGTGCATCGTGAAAATTTCTAAGAAATTTAGAAAGACCTTGTATATTTGCATTTAAAAAAGTTGCACCATTTCTATTTAAAAATTTAACACCATAACCGCCTCTACCAAAATTGACTGTTACTTCTCTAGCATTATACAGAGCCTCTAATTGAGAACAACCATTATCAATACTGGCTAAGTATTCTGCATATCTTGGTACTAATTCTAACACTTCATTAATTTGAGGTATTTTTTTTGCTAATTTTGTTAATTTTGAATTGTTTATTTTACCATTTTTATTAAACAACTGAGATACTTCAGTATCAACACCCTCTAACGAATAGTCTCCCATTACATTTGGTTTTCCATATTTATTTAAAAATCTTTGTGTTTCTCCAGTGGCATCTTTACCAGTAACAAGTTTTTTCAAAGCCTCGTTATAATTTTTTACGAAATCTTTTGGATATTTTGTATTAAACACACCGTCTTGTACGTCTTTTAATGGGTTGGTTGCCATAAACGTTGGACTCCATGTTGTAACCAATTTTCTTTTTGCTACATTTCCTTTTTGTATAGGTTTTAAAACAGGTGCAAATGTTTTTTCAAAAGATTTAAGATAGTTTTCCATTGTTTTATTTAATTCGTTAAATAATTCTTGTGATATTTCAACTTGAGTTGGTGTTCCATTTTCAAATGCTGTTAAATAATGTTTCTTGCCATCTTTTAGTAATGTATTTGATTCATCAGGATTTAAGTTGTCCATTATATCTATTGCCTTTTTAGGTAAACTATTTACTATTTGTTTGTATAATTCATTTTTATAGCTGTTAGATATTGCTTTTTGCGTTTGGATTGCCATAGCTTCTTTAAATGGCATCAAATTTTTATCTGCTCCACCTCGTGCTCTTCTTAATGTACTACCAGATTTTACTTCATCAGTATCACTTGGCACATAATTTTCATCTAAATATTGCATTTCATAAAACGGTGTATAAAAATCATACTTGCTTAATATATTATCTGCAGTTTCTTGAGAAACAATTCCACTATTTACTTGTCTCTTTAATAAATTTTTAGTGTAATTATTTGCTTCTTCTTTACCAACAAGAAAATCAGGATTTTCTTTTTCATAATCTTTAACAATTTGTATAGATTCTTCCATAGGTACTTGACTACCTACTCCATTTTTATGTCTTTCTATGTTTGATAAATGAAACAAATAATCATTAAATATTGTCCCTCTGCCATCTTTTTCATATTTTGCAAAAATATTATTTAAAGCTGGACCTATCGGATTACCAAATTCATCAGTTTGGACTGAATTTAGATTAGCCTCTATTTCTCCTTGCATGTTGTTGATTTCATCGCCCCAAAATTTAATGTCATTATTTTTGACAATTTTGGATACTCTATCTATTTCATAGTTTCTGTTCTCTGCAAACTCCAAAACCGAACGTATCATTGCATTAACGTTAAACTTAGTATAATGTTGATTGTATAATCTTTTTAACTGTTTATCAGTAAGTTCAATATTGTTTTCTTTTGCTACTTCTTTAAGTCTATCTCCCTCTTTTTCTAAAAAGGCTTGTGCCATTACTTCAGGATCTAGTTTGTCTAATTCTTTAGCCAGTTTACTTACTTCATCGTTAGTAATTGGTTCGTTAGAAAAAGAACTATCATCTAGTTCTTTTGTGCTATTTGTCTTCTCACTTTCAATAGATTGTCTATTCTCATTAATTCTTGATTTTTGTTGTTCGTTTGAAGATAATTCAACATCATTTTTGCTTGTTGTTCTGTTTTTAGTGGATTCAATATTGCTATTAATAAGTCCCTTGTCATATTCGGCACTTCCAGTAAATAATCCATTATTTTGTTTCTTAATTCTTTCATCAACATCACTCCTTACGCCATTTTCTATTTCTTCAACGTTTGTAATTTTAAATGTATTATTATCATGATTTATTATATCTAAATCATAAGAGTATTTATCATCATTAAAAGAATAACTATTCAACCCTAAATTTTGTGCTTCCAAAGCATATTTAGAACCAAGTTTAATACTTTTTTTCATCCTATTATAATCCAAGTTGAAAAAATCAACATTATCATTATATTTAGCAAATGATTTTTTTCTAGGATCATTTTCTATTGCCTCTTGAATAGTATTAAATTTTCTCTCAATTACATCATTATTATACTCTAAATCTGTCAAATTTTCAATATTATTAGATATATTGTTTTCGTTTAAATAATTTTCAATGACTTCTTTATATTTTTGTTCGGCTTTATCTATTTCCTGAGTAGTTAAATCATTATCATAACCCTCGTAAACAAGTTCTATTGTATCTAAGAAGTCGTTTACATTTTTTTGAGTAGGTTTTTCAATGTTGTTTTCTTCAAGATACTCTTTAAAGTTTTCAATCATTGAATTTTCATCAAGCATATTTTGTTGTATGTTTCTTTCTATAGCATCAGCCACATATTCAGTTAAATTGTCTGTTTTAGTTATTTTATTTACATTTCTTAAGTTATCGTTGTTTTCTATTACATTTTGAATATATCTGTTTTGTGCTTTTAATTGACTTATTTCTCCAACTCTTATGTCAATAGCATCGTTTATCTTTTGCCTTTGTGTTTCAGTTGTATTTAATGTCTTATTTTGATTAAGAGTCATTGCTTCTTGTATCTTATTGTTGATTTCTTTTTTGTTTTGATTTAGTTTTTCAATTAAGTTATTAATAGTTGTTTGTTCTACTTTGGTGTTTGTTTTATTTTTTGTATTTTTTATATCGTTTTTAGTATCAATATTTATATTAGGATTATTTATTACATAAGATGGTGTGTTCATAACTGCTGAAGTTAATCCACCAGCAATACCAGCTTCCAAGTTTTCTTTTGAAAAAAACTTTACTTTGTTTTTTTCATCTAACAAAAGATTAGCCACTATTGGTTGTAAATATTCTTGTAAATATTCTTCAGTAAATTCTCCTCCTGAATTAACTACTTGTGCTACTAGTTTTTGTACTGCTGGATTAGATGTTACTTTTTGAGGTATAGATTCTGCTAGTTTTCCTGATACAAAACCTTTACCATATACCCCTGAAATACCACCTAATACTTTACCTAATGCAGATTCCAATGTACCTATTGCAACACCGTAAGCGACAGCTTGTTTATCAGATTTGTTTTTTGTTTTTGCTTCTTTATACGAACCTGATCCTGCTTGTAGTCCCATCAAAACATTACCACCAGCTGGTGTTGTTATCGCACTAAAAGCGTATGATGGCAACATACCACCAACACCCTCAGCAACATTACCTGCTGTTTTTTCTAAACCACTTTTAGCATTTTCTCTAGCTCTTCCTCCACGTATTGTTGCTTTACCTGGATAATATGAATCTTTAAACAAATTTTCTAATGCTGATGTTGTTCCTGCAATTCCTCTTTTAAATACTCTTTCTGATGCTTTATCATAGTTTTTGCTGTCTTCTAAATAAACTTCTGCAAAATCTTTGTTGTATTGTTGTTCATCTTGTTTTCTTTTTAATTTTTTTTCTTCTTTTATTAATGTTTTTAATTGTTTGTCGTTATTAACATTTCTATAATTATCTCTTTGTTTTTCATATTCTGATTTAGCAGGTTTCTTATTTTTAGCATCATTTATTAAATTATTTGATATATCTTTGTTTGTTGTTTTTGGTTTTTCCATCAACTTTGAATTTTTACTTTGTAATTCAATAGTTCTTTTTGCTGATTTTTCTTGTAATGGTTTTCTTTTTGCTTGTATATCTTGTATCTTTTTTGACGATTCATTTCTGAATTTTATCAACTCTTTTTTTTGTTTTTCTCTTTCCACATATTCTTTATGTGCTTTTTCATAATTAAGAGGTGTACTTTTTACTT
>Ga0265301_10001079_pt1 | contig 36965 bp, 29 predicted proteins | sample AusTroGonzalo_MG_2_FD_193488 | JGI IMG/M metagenome (GOLD analysis project Ga0265301, IMG submission 193488) | Bovine rumen microbial communities from tropical cattle in Woodstock, Queensland, Australia - Gonzalo_04 | ecosystem: Host-associated > Mammals > Digestive system > Stomach > Rumen ...
CCGGATTACCGCGGAAGAAACCTGATTTACCACGTTCGAAGGTCGAGACAATAAGGACTGGTGCTTCCTTGATACGATCCTTGTTGCCACCAACAAGATTTTGCACTGCCTCGACTTTTTCTGGACTGATGGCAACATAATACTTCGTTGGCTGTTGATTGGCCCACGATGGTGCCTCCTGTACGGCGGTGAGCAACTCGCGCACCTCAGTTTCCGAAATCTTCTTTGTCGCATCGTAACTGCGGATACTGCGACGTGTGGTTAATACTTCATCGAAAGAAGGCGATGCTTTCTCTTGTGAACAGCCAGGTAGTGCGAACAGCGCCACCATAGCACCTATCAAAATCACTCTTTTCATATAATAAAAACATTTAAATATGTTTGCAAATATAATGATTATTACCGAATTATCTGTATTTTTGTAGCCACTATTACGAAATTTTATAATTTAAAGCACATGAAATACGAATCACTCTGGCGCAGACTGACTGGCATCTATGATGCAGACGAGGCAAAGGCCATCGTCCGTTTGGTGTTAGACGTGCGTTTCGGACTTTCGTTGACGGATATTGTCTGTGGAAAGACCGAACTTCTGAGTGAGACAGACCAGATAGTCTTGGAGGGCCTGATGCAGCGGTTGGAAAAGGGCGAACCCGTGCAGTATGTGTTGGGAAAGGCTGAGTTCTGCGGACGGACCTTTCATGTGGAGCCAGGGGTACTGATACCGAGACCTGAGACCGCCGAATTAGTTCAATGGATATCACAGGAAGACAGTTCCTTTGGGGCATCTGTACTCGATATTGGGACTGGGAGCGGATGCATCGCCATCACGCTGGCATTGGAGATTCCTGAGGCAAAGGTAACAGCATGGGATATCTCCGAAAAAGCGCTCGCCATCGCACAGCAGAATGCCATCACCCTCGATGCCGACGTAGTCTTTGAACAACGGGATATCCTAAACCTCAAGGATCAGAACACATCTCACACCTCTGATTCCTGGGATATCATCGTGAGCAACCCACCTTACATCTGCGACCAAGAAAAGGCGGCTATGGAACGGCATGTTCTGGAACATGAACCGCATTTGGCACTTTTCGTGCCTGACGATGACCCGTTGCGTTTCTATCGTGCCATCGCCCATTATGCGAAGAAAACCTTGACCCCCAACGGAATGCTCTACTTCGAACTGAACCCCTTGTATGCCCATGAGACAGAGGTTATGGTGCAGGACCTAGGCTTTACTGAGACAGAAATCAAACAGGATATGTTTGGTAAACAACGATTCCTTAAAACTAAGAGAATATGAAAAAAGAAATGACCGAACAGGAGGCTTACCTGCAACTGGCCTCATTGTGTGCCAATGCGGAACATTGTCAGCACGAGATGCTCGAAAAGATGAAGAAGTGGGAACTGTCGGAGACCGTACAGGCCCGTGTGATGGCACGACTGGTGAAAGAGCGCTTTGTGGATGACGAGCGTTATGCCAGAGCCTTCGTAAAGGATAAGATCCGCTACAACAAATGGGGGCGCAGAAAGGTACAGCAAGCACTTTGGATGAAGCGCATCGACAATGAGATTCAGCAGACCGTGCTCAACGAGATCAGTGACGAGGATTACTTACGTGTGCTCAAGCCCCTACTGAAACAGAAGGGCAAGAGCATCAAGGCTGACAGCGACTACGAGCGCAACCAGAAGTTAGTGCGCTTTGCCGTTGGTCGAGGCTTTACCTTCGACATCATCCGCCAGTGTATGGACACCAGCGATATCAACGAAGACGAGTTCGAACAGGATGAAGATTAGTTTCTGGAGCCGATTACTCGACCTGATATCGCCACGACTGTGTGTCGTCTGTGGCAACAGGCTTGCGGTAACTGAAGAAACGCTGTGCAGCAAGTGTTACCTACACCTGCCACGTACCGATTTCGGCCACAACCTCTATGAGAATGTGATGGTCAAACTATTCTGGGGACAGATCGCCATTGAGAAAGCAACCGCCCTGTTCTATTACGAGCCGCATGCCGAAACTGCCAATATCCTCTACGAACTGAAATACAAGAACCACCCCGAAATCGGCGTGGTGATGGGACGGATGATGGCCAAGGAACTGAAGAATAGTGGACTGTTTGATGACATCGATGCCATCGTACCCGTGCCATTGGCCAAGAAACGAGAACGCCAACGAGGGTATAACCAGAGTATGGAATTGGCGAAGGGTGTGAGCGAAGTAACGGGTCTGCCCATCGACAACCATATCGTCAGACGCACGAAGTTTGTAGGGAGCCAGACACAACGAGGCCGTTGGGAGCGCAACGAGAACGTAGAAAATGTGTTCGAACTCATCGATGGCAATAACATCAGCGGAAAGCACCTGCTTTTAATCGATGATGTGGTGACCACAGGTGCCACTTTCGTTGCCTGTGCCAAAGAAATGCAGAAGGCGAGCCACGTGAAAATCAGTGTGCTCGCCCTCGGCTTTGCAAAAAGTTAGAAAGAACTATTTCTTCAGTTCCTCAGCAATAATCTGGGCCATGCGACGTGCGCCCTTGTCATCAGGATGGATGCCATCATCCAACATCTTGTCGCCATCGTTGGCATAGAGCGTGTGGAGGTCGATGACCTGCAAACCATACTTCGCAGCCACCTCTTTCTGAATAGGAATGATACCATTGACGATTACGGAATCGTTGATATTCCACGTAGATTTGAAAGCGGGGATGGGCGTGCAAAGATAAATCTTCGGCTTCACAGGCTCTACGGCCTGACCTTTCTTGGCCTTCTTTCCCTTCTTAGCGGGCTGAGCCAACGACGGACAGAGGGTAGCAATCATCTGTTCAAGATCCTGCTTGAACTCAGCATTATACTTCCAGTTCTCGGGCTTGGAGTCATTAGTGCCGAGTTTGATGATGACGATATCAGGCTTGAAGGCCAAGGCATCACGCCAAGCCTGCTCATTCATATAAGGATAGTCGCCCTTGTTGAGCATGGTGCGAGCGCTCACGCCGAAGTTCTTCACGCAATAATCGTTGCCCAAGATACGCTGCAACTGAGCAGGATAGCCGTTACGAGGCGCCAGATCAATGCCGTGACCATCGGTGATGCTGTTGCCAATACAGGCCACGCGGATAGCGTCGGTCTTGGGCGCTTTCAACTGATCGAGCCATTTACCAAGGTTGGCGAGCATCTCATCATGATACGCAAACCACGATCCGAAGCCGTAGCCGTGACCACCTGAAGGATAGAGGAACAACGCACAATCGTTGCCAGCATTACGCATGGCGGTATAATAGGTCAGACCATTGGTCAGCGGTGGCACCAGATTGTCATCGCCCGACATGATAATGCAGGCAGGCGGTGTAATGTGACGACGCACGGCATTATTGGTGGAGAAGTCGTGTACTAATTTGGGATCTTTCTGCCCCTCCTCGCCAAGGAAGTTACGGCATGACCACATGTGTGACACGCGCTCGTCCATCGAGATGACAGGATAGAAGAGTATGGTAAAATCGGGACGAACGTCATACTCAGAGTGGGTAGAGATAACCGAGGCCAAATGGCCACCAGCCGAGAAGCCCATGATACCCACGTCACGAGGGTTGATACCCCAAACAACTGCAGAGTCGCGCACGATACGGAAACCTTGCCAGACATCACTCATTGGAATCATACGGTCGCCTTCGGGCAGACGGTAGTTCACCACGAAATAGGCAATACCCTTCTTGTTCAGCCAGTCGGCAGCCATCGTTCCCTCATGGGTGTTCGACAACACAGAGTAGCCACCACCAGGGATGCCGACAATCGCCTTGCCTGAGGATTTTGTAGGAAGGAAACAAACCATCTGCGCCTTACCGTCTTCAGTCAGGTCGAGCGTAAACTTCCTTGCGGTCTGGTCGGTGAGCCCAGGCTCTGCCATCCGCATCATTTGCGGTCTCTGCGCCTGCACCATCAGTGCTGCACAGAACAACGTTGTTAGAAACAAAACTTTCTTCATAATCGCTAATAATAAGTTATGGTTTAATTTTCTGGGTGCAAAGATACAAAATTATTCACTATTCACTATTCACTATTCATTATTTTTTTGTACCTTTGCACGCAAAATAAACAATTTATTATGGATATCAAGCATCAATTAGCAAGAAAACTGATGGATATCAAAGCCATCAAATTGCAACCCAACGACCCGTTCACCTGGGCCTCAGGTTGGAAATCGCCCATCTATACCGACAACCGCAAAACGCTCTCGTACAGTGATGTGCGCTCGTTTGTAAAACTCGAACTCTGCCATGCTATCCAGGAGAATTTCCCTGAGGCAGAGGCCGTAGCAGGTGTAGCCACAGGTGCCATCGCACAGGGAGCCCTCGTCGCTGACCAATTAGGACTGCCCTTCTCGTATGTCCGTCCAAAGCCGAAGGATCATGGCATGGGTAATCAGATAGAGGGTGAAATCAAAAAAGGTGCCAAGGTAGTGGTGGTTGAGGACCTGATCTCTACAGGCGGTTCATCGCTAAAAGCCGTTGCAGCCTTGCGCGAATACGGTGTCGAGGTGGTAGGTATGGTGGCATCGTTCACCTACGGCTTCCCTGTGGCAGAGAAGGCCTTCGAAGAGGCTGGGGTGAAACTCATCACACTGAGCAACTATGAAGCGGTAGTCGAAGAGGCAGCAAAGACTGGTTATATCAAGGAAGAAGACAAGGCTGTGCTTGCCGAATGGCGCAAGAGCCCGGAAACCTGGAATCCAAGCCCCCTAAATTAGGGGGATGGGGGTCTGAACAGGCGCAGACCTATAGTATCAACAAATAAAGAGGGGACTGATTCTCGCTTGTTCAGACCCCTAAATCCCCTAACTTAGGGGACATATATATGGGATTATTCGGAAGTGAAAGCAAATTCGAGAGTAGCGTGAAGCAGATACCCTACCCTCAACAGGCTGTGTACGACAATATCAGTGATCTGCGCAACCTCGAGAAAGTACAGGATCGTGTGCCCGAGGATAAAGTGAACGACTTCACGTATGACGAAGATACCGTCAGCCTCAACGTCGCCCCTGTAGGTGAACTGAAACTCCGTATCTGCGATCGCGAGGAGCCGAAATGCGTGAAGTTTGAGACGGTGCAGTCGCCTGTACCTTTCAATGTATGGATTCAGGTCTTACCTGTCGATGAGCAGAACTCGAAGATGAAGGTGACCCTGAAGGCCGAACTCAATCCCTTTATCAAGGCTATGGTAGAGAAACCGTTGCAAGACGGTGTCGAGAAAATCGCAGACGCATTATCAAAAGTCCATTACGTGTAACTATGAAACTCTGGGAAAAGAACTTTGAGATCAACAAGGAGATAGAGCGGTTCACCGTTGGTAGAGACCGTGAGATGGACCTCTATCTGGCGAAATACGACGTGCTGGGTTCGATGGCCCATATCACCATGCTCGAGAGCATCGGCCTATTGGAGAAGAATGAACTGACGGCGCTGTTGGCTGAACTGAGGAATATCTACCACATGGCAGAGCGCGGTGAATTCGCGATTGAGGACGACGTAGAGGATGTGCATTCTCAGGTGGAGATGCTGCTCACCCGCAAACTGGGCGACATGGGCAAGAAGATCCACTCGGGCCGTTCGCGCAATGACCAAGTGCTCGTTGACCTCAAACTCTTCACCCGTCATGAGTTGAAGGAGATTGCCGACGAGATAAAGATCCTTTTCGACGAACTGATTCAGAAGAGCAATCAGTACAAGGATGTATTGATGCCAGGCTACACCCATCTGCAAATTGCGATGCCATCAAGTTTCGGTCTGTGGTTCGGAGCCTATGCCGAGAGCCTTACTGATGACATGCTCTTCTTGCAGGCCGCCTATAAGATGACCAACCGCAACCCCCTGGGTTCGGCTGCTGGCTATGGCTCATCGTTCCCCTTGAACCGCACGATGACAACAGAACTGCTGGGTTTCGACTCCATGGACTATAATGTCGTTTATGCTCAGATGGGACGCGGCAAGATGGAACGTAATGTGGGCTTCGCCATCGCCACCATCGCAGGCACCATCGCAAAGATGGCCTTCGACGCCTGTCTGTTCAACTCACAGAACTTCTCATTTGTAAAACTTCCCAAGGAGTGTACCACCGGCTCGTCGATCATGCCACACAAGAAGAATCCCGACGTGTTCGAATTGATCCGCGCCAAGTGCAATAAATTGCAGAGTCTGCCCCAACAGGTAACCCTGATTATGAACAATCTGCCTGTAGGCTATTTCCGCGACTTACAGATTATCAAGGAAGTCTTCCTGCCAGCCTTCGGCGAACTGAAGGACTGTCTGCAGATGGCGGCCTACATTATTAATAAGATAGAGGTGAATGAACATATCCTCGACAATCCGATGTACGATCCGATGTTCAGCGTCGAGGAAGTGAATCGTTTAGCAGCCAACGGCATGCCATTCCGCGATGCCTACAAGAAAGTGGGCCTTGACATCGAGGCCGGAACCTTCCGTGCCAGTCACGATATCCACCATACCCATGAAGGCTCCATCGGCAACCTCTGCAACGACCAGATACAGGCCCTGATGCAGCAGACGCTCGATGGTTTCCATTTCGAGCGCATGACGACAGCAGAGCAGAAACTCATCGGATGAGACGATTGTTATTCTTGTTGCTGAGCGTATGGCTCGTGGCTTGTGAGGCAGAAGCACCTGTGAGCAGGAAATATGTCTGCCGTTTTGTCTTCAGTTATAAAGACCACGCCACCAGTCTGCTTTTCGCTGCTGCCACAAATCCAGGCACATATGTTTATGTGACCACCAAGGGTGACGGAAAAACTAGCGTCCGTCATGTCTACGTGAACAGCAACGATGGCAAGACACCCCAGGAAGATAATGTAATCAGCACAGACCTCGAGAACTATTCCAGTTACGTGCTTGGTGCCAGCAACAGCATCGGACTATTTATAGGCACCACCAATTTCAATGGCCTTTGGGCTTATGATCGTGCCTGTCCAAATTGCAGCAACCTACAGGCCATGAACTGGACAGGCAATCGTCAGCAGGTTATTTGTCCCCGCTGCCAGCGTACGTATGAATTGGAAACTGGAGCAATTATCAGTGGCGATGAGGGTTCATCGCTCATGCGCTATTACTGTTCATTCGACGGTTCCATCCTTCGCGCCTGGAATTGAACCAGAAACACCTGAATTAATTCAAATCATGAAATGAATTAATTAAATCGATGAAATGAATTAATTCACCTAGAAACTTGATTATAAAGGGCAATAATAGCGGAGCGGAGCGAGACCTTGAATGTCTGGGTGGAGGATACGGATGAAATCATTGAGCAGCCAGTCAGGATGGAATGGCGTTTCTTCATAGAAAGGACTCAACTCAACGTTGCAGCCGTAGACCTGATGGTTACGGAACGCTTTGAACTGGTTATAACCATGATGCTCGCTACGCAGTTCGTCATAAGTCATATCGTGATCACTGCTATAACGGAAGAGCCAGATGTCAGCCTCACCGGCTTTCTCCAATACGCTTTCAAAGGGAAGGGATACAGAACCGCTATGTGCGTCGCTAGCCCAAGGATAGTCGCCACCCGCATCCTGAATCATCTGACCGATAGTGCTCTTACCGCCAGGTACATACCACACACTACCCGTAATATTATCGAGCAACACCTTCTGTGTTTTATTCTTGGCCAGAGCCTTAAGGGTATTGTAATTCCTATCTATAGCATCAAACAGGCTGTCAGCCTTCTCCTCACATCCGAAAAGCATACCATAGAAACGCAGCCACTCGGCACGTCCCAAGGGCGATGATTCCATATATTCAGCACATTCCACAATGGGAATGTTGATTTCCTCAAGTTTACCATAGCCGCCACTATTCTCAAAAGGCGAGAGGAACAGAGCGTCAGGCCGTTGATCGATAATCTTCTCGACAACAGGGCTCAGACCATCTCCCACATCACTGATCTGCCCTTGCTGCACTTGTTGCTGAATCCAAGGAATCTTGATATACTTCAGATCGGCCACACCAGCAATGCAATCCTGCTTACCAAAATCCATCAGCATAGCGCAATGGACAGTAGAGAATATCATTGAACGACTCAAAGGAGTACGGATGACGGTGGCTCCATGAATCATGGGGACCTGCTCCTGATTCTTAGGCACCAGTACGTACTGATGCAGAATCATACCCTCCTTCCAGGGATTCTTCAGTGTGGCTACCGTATAGCCGTCATAGTGTACCACACAAAGTTGTGTAGCATACTTGAAACGGACCGTATCGCCCTCCGCCTGCGGAGAAGCCGTCTGACGACCTCCACAGGAGAAGAACAATACAATCGTTAATAATATAAGAAAAGATCTTATCTTCATTAATAAAGTTGAACGGCTACATCGTCATAAGCGAAATAGGCAGGTGTAGAGAGTCCCCAAGCATTCTGGCATGAACCATCCATGTTAAACTCTACCTTCATCACTTTACCCAGTTTGGTGAGATCGAACTTAGTCCACTCTGTCACAAATTTACCATCCTTGGCCAAATAGAACTCAGCAGTACCTGTAACATTATTGAATGCATCATATCCAGTAGCAATAATCTTAAACCAGTCCTCGCCATTCTTAAAGGTTGTATATTCATTGGTCATGTCATTCAGAGCATAACTTGTATTGATGACATACATGTGGTCAATGACACGGGCTTTATTATCACTAAAGTGCAGAGTTGGCAGGGGAGCGCCAGGATAACTTGCATAGCCATTGTGTACACAGAAGTTCTTAGAGCCGTTATGGCCTGTAGCCACAGGAATAGCAAGTTGTTTGGTATAAGAGGCAGAACTGATATCCTGCTCGATATAGTTAGATATTGCCTGTCCACCACCCCAATATGCAAGATCGAAGTAGCCATTAGTAAACACGTGGGCAAGATTTGTGTTGCCCTTGTCATCCCATTGGTAGATGGTTGCGTCTTCATCCTCAGGATACAACAGTTCTCCACCATACTGAACCTTGTCGATCAGCGAACTCCAGTTTGCCTCACCAACATAGTTGGCACCACCAGTCCAGTCCTTATCCTCGAATGTCAATACGGCGGTGGGATGAAGAATAACTTCATTGTCATCAACTGAACACGATGTGAACACTGCTAAGCCACATACCATTGTAGCAAAAGCAAAACATAATTGTTTCTTCATAATTGTAATTAATTAATGATTAAAAATGAGTTATTTGATAAAAAGTTTCTTTATTTCGCCATTGTTCATACGTAAAATGTTCAATCCACGAGAAGGTTCAGGCTGCCGTATTCCCCGAATCGAGTAGCAGTCTTTCACGATGATGTCATCCGTCATGGCATCGCTGATGCCAGATATCGCGTCTTTCACACGTGCCAATGATTCTTCTAAGTGTAAATCATAGGCATCCAGTACCTCGGTAGATGTTTCACCAATCCATCCACACGACTGGTTTTCCGCACAATATACGCGGACAAAATCCACGAAATCAAGATTCACAGGCTGGCGATTATGATCAACAGCCAGGTCGAAATCAAAACTATTATCTGCAAGTTTTGTACTAGGGACGTTGTCCACATATCCCCATTCAAACGAAGAGAGCAGCCAGTTTTCTGAAGGTAATGTTAATGTGTTCTCACCATTCTGGGGAAGCAATGTTCCTTCGAATATCAATTCATCCGCCTCAACCCATTGCGGATAATACGTTTGTTGATGGTATTCATTCTTATGGACAAAACCACTACCACCTTTATTATCTGTCCAAGGAATATATTCTTCAATGGTGATGTGCTTAGACAATTCGCTTTGCACCTCATCCCTGCTTTCTGTCAAGGGACGCTGATAAACAATACGATAATTATAAATTGTCCTTCCGTCCTCGTCTGCGCTTCCCTTTAACTCATACCATGCATCATCAGGAAGTCCGTTCTTATTCACATCCTTCGATACCATCACGATACCTGGTTCTGAACCACCAGCCATCGCATTACCCAAGACAGCCACATCTGCTTGTCCATGGATATTAGCAATAGAATGGTCGAAGTGGAAGGTGATATACCCCCCATAAGCACCCAGCGACACTAACTCGCCGTTATGATTGGCCAGACAATTGGTACACTTATTTAGGATTGATTGATAGGTATCACCTGCTTCATACTCTGGGTATATATTGACAAACTGTCCTGGAGCCGGACAAAATTCATCGACCGCCTGAATATATTTTGAATATTCAGTAACGTTATCCATCCGCTGAGCAGAAGCATTGAATGGAGAGTAGTTAAGAGTAAATAATACTAGCAGAACTCTCACCATCCATTCCTCTTTCATTTTATTATACTTTCTATCCATCTTCATTTGTCACTTTTCATTAAGAATGCTGCATGGGCAGGGATATCACCTGTTTTGACCTTCCAGTCGAAGGTGCCGTCCGCAAGGAAATGCAGCAATTCACCACTGGAAACATAGTTCTTGGCATCCATCAGGTAGAAATCGCGATGGATGGGATTCACGATAATGCCGTACGGCATACGAATCTTACTAATCTCAGGTGCTTGAGATAGCGATGTACTTATAATCTCATGAGTGCGCACATTGATAATACCATAGGTAACGGTGTTCGACATCGTCACCTCACTCCATTGACTACCATAAAAATAGAGAGAGTCGCCCACGATGCAAAGATCGCTGACTGGTTGATCCAGATGTCCACCCACCGTCATCTTGCCTTTCACATCCTTCACCAGCCAATAGATAGTTGATTCCATGTCCATGTAGTTCCCTCTGGATGTCACCCACAACTGACCATACTTGTCAGCCCTGAGGCGATGCAGGTTAGGGGCCACTTCTATCTTATCCGTCTCCTGCATGGTTTTCAGATCTACTACACTCACCGTACTCTCATAACCTTGCCCCGTCATACCCTGATAGCCGCCACTATTGGCGACAAAGAGTTGGTCGCCGAGGATCGCCATCTCCTCTGGCTGATAGCCCACGGCACAGGAATCTGTCTTCTGAAGTGAGAGGGTATCCACCTTGTATATGCTACCGAGAGGATTGGAACCTGTATTCGCCACAGAGCCCACATAGGAAGACACATAGGCATATCCGTCTTTAAACGTCACATAACGGCAATTAGGAATGTCAACCTTTCCTATCCTCACAGCATCTTTCGCGCGAGCCACCTCCACCTTGTTGGAGCAGTTGATGACCAGCCATAGGCGCGAGCCATAGATCTGACAATCATTACCCACATCTCCCAGCATCATCACTGTCGTTGGATTACGTTCTGAATAGATATTGCGCAGGTAATGGACAGTAGAATCGTTGGCGGAGAGGTCGAGATAGTCCAGAGAGGATTTGTTCGAGCCCATATTACCCTCATTCAGCAGATACATGCCCACAATCTCACTTTTCACCGTCTTGCCTCCCGTATCAATATCCTCCATCGGCACCACCATCACATCGTTGCGACAAGCGGTGAGCATCAACAGGGGCCATATGTAGAGCAACCATCTTTTCATATCTCAACGCTTAAAGTGAGGGCATAGTTACGACCAGGCATGGGATAGTTGACAATGACCTCGTAGTCCTGATCCAAGACATTGTTCACCTCCGCTTGCACTATAAACTCTAAACCATACGCTCGGCTTTGCCGCTTCGCTCTGCGAAGAACTCTAAACCTGTTTCTTAGGCTCAGGTCGCTGGTATACCAAGGTTCCATGTGGTTATAAAGGATATTCTCCTGTTCATCATATCGCTCACCAGCATAAATGAACGAATAGTTCAGATCCCAGTTCTTATAACTCAAGCCGAGAATGGCAGAGCCCGAATGCCAAGGGATATAAGGAATCTGATGCTTATAATATGAATCACTGGGGTTCGTCACATCACGGGCATCCTGATAGGTGTACTGGGCGCGTGCCGTCGCGACCAAGTCCTTGCCAACCTGAAAATCAGCCTCAGCCTCCACATCGATACCCTTAATGTGCACCTTGCCCAGATTAAGCATCGTCCATCGGAACTGCTGTCCTTTAGGATAGGCTACAATCTTGTCGTGCACCGTATTATAATAGGCATCGAAATGCATCTCCGCATGTCGGATGATACCTTCCTCGAAATGTTTGTTCAACGCAAAGCCCGCATCGTATTGTAGGGCGCTCTCTGGCACAAGATTGGCATTACCCATATCCGTATAGTAAAGATCATTGAAGGTCGGCATACGGAAACTCTTCTTCACATAGGCCCTCAGCGAGAAGAACGTGCCTCGGAAAGGGTAGATATTAACGAAGAGGGCTGGGGTGAATTTTGAGAGGGAATGATTGGAGTCCATTCCAGCAAACTCACCACGACGATGCGTCTTATCATTGATGAAAGTAGCCAGAATAGAACCTTGAGCCTTCAGATGCTTGTAATCAACGGCTGTGGCAAGACTCACGAGATTCGAGATACGCGTAGGGAAAGCAAAATTGTAGGTATCGGCATTGAGTTTGTTCCATTTGAAATCATAACTCAGCGAAGCACTCCAATTAGGCAACAGTTCGAGTACGTTGGCCGTAGAGAGATACACCTCCTGTTGCTTATAACGATTATCCACAGGCAACTGGGTGGAGTCTTTGTTCACATAGTGGGTATTATAATAGGCATATTTCGCTAACCACCGTGTACTGAAGCCCTCGCCAATGTTTTTATCGAAAGCAGCCTGAACGAAGGTATTCAGATCCTGTTGGCGCTCACCCCGTCGCCACACATTATTGACAATGGCGCCAGGGATACCACGGGCAGAGTTGTAAAGATAGCCCTTCACTTGCCAACCGCCCTGATAGAGCCTTCCAAAAAGGTTGGCCTCGATTCGCTCCGCATGGATATCACCATTCTGACGGACGGCTGTAGTGTCCCAGGCTGTCTCACCATTAGGATAGCGACGTTCATAACGGAACTGATATTTGCCGCTCGCCGTCAGAAATCCTGCACTCACCGAAGAACTTACAGTCTCTGATAACTTCTGTTCCCAAAGCGTTGACAATCTAAGCATATCACTTGAGCCATACTGCGCCTTCATCTTTAAATGAGTCTGCTCGTCATTCATGAAATCTGGTGCTTTGGTACGAATATAAATCGCCCCAGCATGACCAAAGTCGGAGGCAGGCTGGAAGATGGCACTCTTCTGTCCGTTATACAAAGTGATCTCCTCCACATTATCGAGCGAGAACTGTCCGAGGTCAATCTGTCCGTTCTGGGCATTGCCAAGTTGGATGCCGTCGTAACTGATACCCAAGTGATGCGTTCCCATCGAACGGATATTGACGGTCTTGATACCGCCCACGCCACCATAGTCTTTCAGTTGGATGCCAGAGAAATAGCGCAGGGCATCAGCCACAGAATGCGTGTTCAGCCTCTCCAGCATCTCGCCATTCAGTTTCTGACTGGGCACCACCTCTCGCATCGCAGGCTTCGACACCACCACAATCTCACGTACATGTTGTACGGAGTCAAACTTGCTCTGTGCCGTCATCGTCAGGCTCATGCAACAAGCCACAGCGGTAGCAAAACCTTCAATTTTCAATGTTCAATCTTCCATATCCATTGCCGCCTAATCCCAGAGGCAGACAAACGACAACGGCAAATCGGCAGGTCTTCTGGCTTGTCATCTGGCCACAAACGTCTTCCCGATATTCTCAGTGACTTTATGTTTGCGCCATAAAGGACGACTTACAGCAGCGGGAAAGCCTACCTACGGGTAGGCGCTTCCGGCGGGATTCTGCTCAGGATTCTCACCTGATTCCCTCTCTCCTCACCCAAAGGGTGAACCGATTGCAGGTGCAAAGATAGTAATTAATTCCGAAATCCTTGCAAAATTACCAAGAAAAATCGTAATTTTGCACCCAAATGAAATTACGTCGGATTATTTTTCTGTTATTCACTCTCTTCACGCTTGTCGCCAATGCTCAACAGACGGAGCAGCGACATAGCGACGGAGTAGACGATGTGCTACAATATGTGCCCTATGCCTCCGTACTGACATTGAAGGCCTGTGGGGTAGAGAGTCGCGACAATTGGCCTCAGTTGTTGGTGGCAACGGCTGGTTCTTGGGCCATCTCGGCTGGTGTTGCCTATACCTTAAAGCACACCATCCATGAGCAGCGTCCTGACAACAGCGACAACCGCTCGTTCCCCTCAGGACATTCCACCTTTGCCTTTGCGGGGGCAACTGTGCTGCATAAAGAATTCGGACATCTATCACCTTGGATCTCTGTTGCAGGCTATGGAGTTGCAACACTCACGGCTGTTGATCGTGTGTGTCGTGATCGTCACCACTGGTATGATGCCTGTGCTGGTGCTGCCATCGGTTTTCTCTCCACAGAACTCACCTATTACGTCACCGACCGCCTCTTCCCCCATCACAACGCCTCCCTCGCTTTTACCGGCAATTCCGTTGAATTTGCCCTCCGCTGGTAATCAGAAGAGATGGGAAAGGAGAATCTTTACACCTATCAAAACAAGGATGATGCCTCCGAATAATTCAGGCTTCATGCGACGGGTGATGGTCTTGCCGAAACGACGGCCCAAGTGATAGCCGATGATACTGAAAAGAAAGGACACAAGGCCAATGATTAACAAAGGCATGGTGAGTTGTGACAGTTGGGTAAAACCTGTGCAGGCGAAAGAGATACCCACAGCCAAGGCATCGATACTGGTGGCAACAGCCAAGAGCAATTGTGTGCGCAAGCGACTGGGATCGAAGTGTGCTTCCTCTTCTTCACCAAAACTCTCCCAAATCATCTTTCCGCCAATAAATGCTAACAAAGAGAAAGCAATCCAATGGTCGTAGGCTTCCATATATGACTGGAAATGACTGATACCCAACCAGCCCAACAGCGGCATCATCGTCTGAAAGAAGCCAAATAGGAATGCCATCCGGATAACCCTGCGTGAGAACATAATCCCACTGACAATGGAAACCGTGAAGCAGTCCATTGCCAACGCTACGGCTAAGAGGATGATATCCAGCAGATTCATATATTTTTGCCTGTTTCTTGTCTTTTGGCCGCAAAATTACAAAAAAACTATAAACAATAAACCATAAACTATAAACTTTTTATATCTTTGCACCAAGAAACTAAAACGACCCAATATGAAGAAACATGTGATTCTCGGAATGTTACTGGTTGTATCGATGTCGATGCAGGCCAAGCAGGTAACCATCCAAACCAAAAACACCACGATGGTGCTCGAGGTGGAAAACGGCAAACAGCCACAATATGTCTATTATGGTGCGAAACTCAGCGACTACGATCTGGCGCATCTGCAGGCACCCCGCAACGGACGGATGGACGCCTATCCAGCCTATGGCATGAATTGTCCTGCTGAAGCCGCACTCGCTATGAAACATGCCGACGGCAATATGTCAACGGAAATGGTTGTGAGAGGCGAGTATAGAGAGGTGAGAGATAAGAATAATGTCACGACTATCATCCCTTTGGCTGACACAGTCTATCCTATTACCGTCAATCTCTGTTATCGTGCCTATCAGGATGAGGATATGATCGAGACCTGGACGGAAATCAGCAACGGAGAGTCCAAGCCTGTTGCCCTGACGCAGTTTGCCTCCATCGCCCTACCCATCCGTCGCGGCAATGTGTGGCTCTCACATTTCTACGGTTCATGGGCCAATGAGGCCAGATTAGTGGAAGAGCCCATCCTGCCTGGCGAGAAAGTCATCAAGAACAAAGACGGTACACGCAACTCACATACAGATCATGCCGAAGTGATGTTCTCGCTCGACGGCAAGGGTCAGGAGAATACAGGCGATGTAATTGGTGCGGCTCTCTGCTATTCAGGCAATTTCCAGATCAAGATTGATACCGATGATACGGAATACCACTATTTCTTCGCTGGCATCAACCCCGACAACTCCGAATATCACCTGAAAAAGGGCGAGGTCTTCGTTACGCCAAAGGTCGCTCTGTCGTTCTCGCAATCCGGATTATCAGGCGTTTCACGCAATTTCCACAAATGGGGCCGCAACTATCGACTGATGCATGGCAACAAGGAGCGTAAGATCCTGCTCAACTCGTGGGAAGGCGTCTATTTCGACATCAACCAGCAGGGTATGGACCAGATGATGGGCGACATTGCCTCAATGGGTGGGGAACTCTTCGTGATGGACGATGGTTGGTTTGGCGACAAATATCCACGCAAAACGGACAATTCGAGTCTTGGCGACTGGGTGGTCGACAAGAACAAACTGCCTGACGGCATCGAGGGTCTGTTGCGCGATGCCAAGAAGCACGGCATCAAGTTCGGCATCTGGATCGAGCCCGAGATGACCAATTCTGTCTCCGAACTCTATGAGCAGCATCCCGACTGGATTGTCAAGGCCCCCAAGCGTGAGGCTGTAAAGGGTCGTGGTGGCACCCAACTCCTGCTTGATATGAGTAATCCGAAGGTGCAGGATTTCGTGTTCAGTGTTGTTGATAATCTGATGACCAAGTACCCTGAGATCGACTATATCAAGTGGGATGCCAATATGCCGGTCCTGAATCATGGTTCGCAGTATCTCACGATGAACGACCAGAGTCATCTCTATATCGAGTATCATCGGGGACTGGAAAAGACCTGTCAGCGCGTTCGAGCCAAATATCCTGATCTCACCATCCAGGCCTGCGCCTCTGGTGGTGGACGCGCCAACTGGGGCGTGCTGCCCTACTTCGATGAGTTCTGGGTCTCAGATAATACCGATGCCCTGCAGCGCATCTATATGCAATGGGGCACCAGTTATTTCTTCCCAGCCATCGCAATGGCCTCGCATATCTCTGCGACTCCTAATCACACCGTCTTCCGCACCACCGCTATGAAATATCGTATTGATGTGGCCATGAGTGGACGACTGGGTATGGAGATCCAGCCCAAGAACATGACTGACGATGAAAAGACGCTCTGCCGCAAAGCCATCGCTGAATATAAGCAGATACGTCCCATCGTGCAGTTTGGCGACCTCTACCGCCTCGTGTCGCCCTACGATAAACAGGGCCTCGCCTCACTCATGTATGTCAACGAGCAGAAATCCAAATCCGTCTTTTTCTGGTGGAAGACCGAGTCATTCCAAAACGAGCATCTGCCTCGTGTCAAGATGGCTGGCCTCGATGCCTCAAAGAATTATAAGATTCACGAACTGAACCGCATCGACCTCAGGCCAATGGACATCGAGGGCAAGACCTTCAGTGGTGCCTATCTGATGAATCACGGCCTCGAAATGCCCTATCGCAACGAGCCCGAATGGTCGAAGAAGAACGACTGGTCCAGCCGTGTCCTTCTGCTCGAAGCAGAGTGATTACAAGAAAAACAGATGCAATTATAGAATTTCTATAATAGAATTTGTATAATTGGGGAAACATATAATTGCGAACATCCACCCCAAACGTTCAGAATGCCTTTAAATACAACTGATGCGAAGGGGTGGGTGTTAATGAAAGAATAGTTCTCATTCCCTACTTGAATGTTTTTTCTCGTATAGACGTTTATTATATCTGACTCTTGAAAAAAGATATAATCACGCCGTGATTTTATCAAACTGCGACGCAGTTTTAATAAACACCGACGCGGTTTTAACAAACTTCGTCGCAGTTTAAACAATACCCCGTACCTTCCAACCTTTTAACATGCCACTTTCTCTCCTTTAGCAGGCATGAAAGTAACCTTTAGCAAGTAAACTGCCAACGAGAATACTTCAATCCCATAGAAAGAATAGTTCTCGTTATAAATAAGACTATTTACACTAAAAAGGTAATGGTGAAGTAAGGTAATTGCAAGGTAACAAGAGCGGCAGATTCAAGAATCTGTCGCTTTTTCTTGGTTTTTTGCATATTTATTATTACTTTTGCCCCCAAATATAAATAGATACGCTTATGATACAATCAATGACTGGTTACGGCAATGCTGTCGTGGCTTACAAAGACAAGAAGATCCATGTGGAAATCAAGTCGTTGAACTCTAAACAACTAGACTTGCAAACCCGTATCGCGCCCCTCTATCGTGAAAAGGAGATGGAGTGCAGGGCGATGGTGGCAGAAGCCCTGATCCGCGGAAAGGTGGATATGAGCGTGTGGATAGAAAAGGAGAGTGCGGTGGATGCCACACCTGTGAACGTTGCACTCGTAGAGAACTACTATCATCAGTTGAAGGACGTGGCCCAGAAGGTGGGATTCCCTGAGCCTGCAGACTGGCTTTTCACCCTGACCCGTATGCCCGACGTGCTGACGAAGACAGACGTGGAGACACTCGAAGATGAAGAGTGGGCCGTCGTGAAAGGGGCTGTGGCGGATGCACTGAAGAATCTGGTGGACTACCGTAAACAGGAGGGGGCCGCCCTTCAGAAGAAGTTCACAGAGAAGATTGACAACATCACCCAACTGCTCGCAGATATTGAGCCTTACGAAAAGGGACGTGTGGAGAAGATCAAGACCCGTATCGAGGGCGGTCTGAAACAGATTCCTGATGTGGAATACGACAAGAACCGCTTGGAGCAGGAACTGATCTACTACATCGAGAAACTCGACATCAGCGAGGAGAAACAGCGTCTGGCCCACCACCTGAAGTATTTCCGTGAGACGATGAATGAGCCCGCCGGACAAGGCAAGAAACTGGGATTCATCGCTCAGGAGATGGGACGCGAGATCAATACAACTGGTTCGAAGAGTAATCAGGCCGAGATGCAGAACATCGTGGTGATGATGAAGGACGAACTGGAGCAGATTAAGGAACAAGTTTTGAACGCCCTGTAGAGGCGTTATTAGTTTACAGTTGATGGTTGACAGTTTACAGATGATATGCTGGCAAGCCGTTCTGACTATAGAAGTAATCAACTGTAAACCGTAAACTATAAACAGTAAACAAAATATATGAGAGGTAAGTTGATTATAATAAGTGCGCCGTCGGGAACTGGAAAGTCAACGATTATCGGATGGCTGATGAAAGAGCATCCGGAGTTGAACCTGGCATTCTCAATCTCGTGTACATCAAGACCCCCAAGGGGAACGGAACAGAATGGTGTGGAGTATTTCTTTCTGACACCTGAGGAATTCCGCCAAAGGATAGAGAATGATGAGTTCCTGGAGTATGAGGAGGTCTATGAGGATCGTTTCTACGGAACGCTGAAAGCCCAAGTGGAGCGTCAGTTGGAGGCTGGACAGAACGTGGTGTTCGATGTCGACGTGAAAGGCGGCGTGAACATCAAGAACTATTATGGCGACGAGGCGATGAGTCTGTTTATCCAACCACCATCCATCGCCGAACTCCGTAAGCGTCTGGAAGGTCGTGCTACGGATGCGCCAGAAGTGATCGACCAGCGCATCGCCCGTGCAGAGTTTGAACTGACCTTCGCCGACAAGTTCGACAAGATCGTAATAAATGACGATTTGGCTCAGGCAGAAGCCGATGCCTTGGCATTGGTAAAACAATTCTTGTTTACAGTTGACAGTTTACAGTTGACAGTTGATAACCAGGTAAACCCTTCTGACTGTAGAAGTAATCATCTGTAAACCGTAAACCATAAACTGTAAACTATGATTCGGACGGGAATCTTTGGGGGATCGTTTAATCCCATTCATAAAGGGCATATCTCGCTGGCACAGCAACTGCGCAAGAGGGCGGGGCTCGATGAGGTATGGCTGATGGTATCGCCCCAGAATCCCCTGAAGCAGTCGGCTGACTTGCTCGATGACGGCCTCCGTATGCAGATGGCCCGCATGGCTCTCGAAGGTGTGAAGGGCATCGTGGCCAGCGACTACGAGATGCATCTGCCCAAGCCTTCGTATACCTGGAACACGTTGCAGCATCTCACGAAGGATTATCCCGACCGCGAATTCGTGCTCCTGATGGGAGGCGACAACTGGGCATGCTTCGACAAATGGTATCGGCATGAGGACATCGCTGCCAATTATCAGATTTTCGTCTACGACAGGACACCTGGGGAACCGGGCTTTATTGATATCAGCAGTACGGAAATCCGAGAGCGCATCAAGGCGGGCAAGGGCATCCGCAGGATGGTGCCAAAGGTAGTGGCCGACTTCATCAAAGAAAAGAAACTCTATGCGTGAGAAGCGAAAGATCAATCCCCTGAAATGGATAGGGTATCTGTTTACACCTATCCAGAAAAACGGCGCATTCTTCGTGTTCATGTTTGCATTGGGATGGATCTGTACGCAACTGGAGATAACCCTACATCTGAAAGGTGCCAAGCCCTACGAACTGTCGGCACCTGAATTATTCCTTGACATATACGCTGTTTGTGTCATACTGACTTTGATCCCGCAGAAGGTGCGCTATTGGGTAAGGGCGCTGCTCTATGTGGTGCTGTATGGCGTGGCGTTGGTGGATATGTTCTGCTATGTGAGGTTCGAATCGACCTTGACGCCAACGATGCTGATGCTGTTTGGCGAGACCAACCAGCAGGAATCAAAGGAATTTCTGTCATCGTATCTGGGATGGGACATCATCACCTCACATGTAGGCTGGATCCTGCTGTTGATTCTGGTCCATTTTCTGTGGACATTATTGCGCTGGGGTTCGACCAAGATGCGCACGCGGCTGATTCTGCCGAAGGTTAATCCGTTGGTTCCTGATGTCTGTAAGGCTATAGCAGGTGGCGTGGTGGCGTGGCTGCTGGTTGTTTGCTGCAATCAATGCTGGGATAATAAGGTGGCGATGCAGCGCCTGTTTGCCAACGATACCATCGGAGGAGTGGAACACGAACTGACGCGTAAGGATTGTGCCAATCTGTATCTCCCCATCTATCGGCTGGCCTTTGGTATCTATGCCAACCGCCTGACTTCGCATCAGGTAGACCAACTCATAGCCGCACGGGATAAGATTGTTGTTGACAGTTGCTCATATCGTGTACCCAACATCGTGCTGATAATTGGCGAGAGTTACAACAAACACCATTCGCAACTCTATGGCTATCAGAAAGCGACATCACCTCGCCAGATGGAATTGGCGGCGGAGGGTAGTCTGGTGGCCTTTACGGATGTGGTGGCACCTTGGAACCTCACGAGTTTTGTGTTTAAGAACGTGATGTCGCTGCATGCTGTTGGCGATAGTGGCGAGTGGTGCGACCAACCGCTCTTCCCAGAGGTGTTCCGCAAGGCTGGCTACCACGTGACGTTCATCACCAACCAGTTCCAGTCGAAGGCCAAAGAGAAGGTCTATGATTTCAGCGGAGGCTTCTTCCTGAACAACCCCGAACTGAGCCAATACCAGTTTGACACGCGCAACACCCGCCTGCACAGATTCGATGATGGTGTGCTGAAGGAGTACGACAACCTGAAGAAGCAGAACACAGCCCACAATCTGACCATTCTGCATCTCATGGGATCACATGTGGACTACCGCGCCCGCTATCCGGAGAAAACGCAGACATATTTTACGCCAGACATGTATCAGCGACCTGAGTTGACAGCCAAGCAATTGCAGTTGCTGTCAGACTACGACAATTCGCTGCGATACAACGATTCCATCGTGTATGCCATCACCCAGCGCTTCATCGATGAGGATGCTGTGGTCATCTATATGCCCGATCATAGCGAGGAGATCTTTGATGGCAAACCCTATATCTATGGTCGGATGCACTCTGCTGAGATTGACTATCGTCTGGCTCGCAACGAGATGGAGATTCCGTTCTGGGTATGGGGTTCGCCCCAATACCGCGAGCGTCATCCCTATGGCTGGATGGCGATTCAGGCCGCTAAGAATCGTCCGCTGATGACAGATGTGCTGCCTCACTTACTACTCTATCTCGGAGGCGTCTCCACCCCGCTCTATCGCGAAGAGTTGAACGTGATCAGTCCGAAGTATGACTTGAAGCGTCCGAGAATCCTGAAAGGTGAAACCGATTATAATACCCTCAAGAAATGAAAGAACTGCTGACACGGAAAGAATGTACGGCCATGAGGGGAATAGCCATTCTCGCCATCGTGCTTCACAACTATTGCCACTTCATCGGCAAGATTGTGAAGGAGAACGAATACCAGTTCTTTGTCTCGAACAACGACAGGCTGTGGCAGGTTCTCACCCATCCTGATGAGTTGCTGCCAGTACATCTGTTGTCGTATTTCGGACATTACGGCGTGCCCGTATTCCTCTTTCTCAGCGGCTACGGACTCGTCTGTAAGTATGAGGAATCCTCGCACGATGCCTGTCCCCCTCTGAGATTCATCCGCTACAACTACCTTAAACTGCTGAGGATGCTGATTGTCGGCTTCTCGCTGTTTATCATCGTAGACATATTGACCCCTGGGCGATTCCTATTCCATTGGGATAACGTAGTGGCGCAACTACTGATGTATATCAACGTGCTGCCACAACCTGATAAGATTATCTGGCCAGGCATCTATTGGTTCTTCGGACTGATGCTGCAACTCTACATCGTGTATCGTTTGCTGCTCTATCGTCGCAGTTCGTGGTGGACTGTAGGCCTGATTGCCGTCTGCTGGCTGTTGCAGGCTTTCTGCGATCCTGAGGGCGAGACACTTAATCGCCTGCGCTATAACTTCATCGGGGGCATGCTTCCCTTCGGATTAGGTATTATCGCCGCAAGAGTCCGAGCCCTACGGACTGGCAGTCCGCTCCTTACGGACTCAGAGTCCGCTCCTTACGGACTGATGCTTTGGTTAGTGGTGTTCCTCATCTCTGTGGTATTGGTGACGGGCATGGGGTTCTGCTTCCATTCGTGGTTCTGGATTCCTGTGGTAATCATCATCGGCACCATCGCATTAGTCAAGGTTATGCCAAAGTGGATGCTCAGCATCTTCATCTGGGTGGGCGGCATCTCCGCAGCCATGTTTGTGGCACACCCCATAGCCAGGAAACTCTTTATCACCGTGGCCTGGAAACAGGATATCTACGACGGACTGATGCTTTACATCATTGCGACAGTAGCCCTTTCGTGGGCTGTCAAGCAACTGATTGACCGTATTCCCAAACCCAAGTTATGAAGATCAAGGATATCGAGTTGGCCAATATAAGTCGCTACCGCGGAGAACTGATGGGAACAGCCATGCTGTTCATCATCCTTTTCCACGTGCCTCTGGCTCGCAACAGCGGGCTTTTCGGCTTGTGGCGCTGCGGCAATGTGGGGGTCGACATGTTCCTGTTTCTGAGTGGCGTCGGGCTTTGGTTCTCGTGGGTCAAGAATCCGTCTGTCTGGCAGTTCTATAAGCGAAGACTCTTACGCATTTATCCTGCCTGGCTGGTGATGGCCGCACTTTACTATCTGCCTCGGTTCAACTGGCAGCAGGGTGATTATATCGACCTGATTGGCGATATCAGTATTAACTGGGACTTCTGGTTGAACGACGAACTTACCTTCTGGTATATCCCAGCCATCATGATGCTCTACCTTTGGGCACCACCTTATATGCGACTGATTCAGAAACACCCGATCTACCGATGGATGCCTATCCTGATGATTCTGTGGTGTATCTGGGTGCAATGGATTGGTCCGCTGCATCAGGCTGTGGGGCATATCGAGATCTTCTGGAGTCGCGTGCCTATCTTTTTCATCGGCATCAACTGTGGCGAACTGGTAAGACGGGAGACCAAGATTGACGGCGCGGGTATTTGGATGGTACTGTTCCTCTTCATCGCCACCTTCAGTTCGTGTGTTTATCTGGAGCAGGTGACGCATGGCAGATTCCCGTTGTTTGTTGAGCGGATGATCTATATTCCATTCACGATTACGCTCATCCTGATGCTGAATCGCTTGTTCCGTCGCACCCCAAAATGGTTTAATCGCTTCTGTGCCTTCTTTGGAGCACTTAGTCTGGAGGCCTATCTGATACACGACCATTTCGTGATGTCATACATAACACCCTATCATCCAGGCTATTGGCCGACGGCCCTACTTACTATCGTGATAACAATTCCGCTGGCCTGGCTGTTGCAGAAAGCACTAAAACTAATAGTGAGAACATGAGAAAGATCTATGCATTCGACTTCGACGGAACGCTGACAACCAAAGATACGCTGCTGGAGTTTATCCGTTTTGCCAAAGGCCCTCTCGCCTTTTGGCTGGGATTCCTGCGATATGCCCATCTGTTGGTGATGATGAAATTGGGGCGCTATCCTAACTGGAAAGCCAAACAGAAGGTGTTTGCGCATTTCTTCAAGGGGATGCGACTGGAGGATTTCGATGCGCTCTGTCAGGAATTCGCAGCCTCATCCAGCCATCTGCTTCGCCCAAAAGGTGTTGAAGCCGTTAATCAGGCGAAGAGTGAGGGGGCTGACGTGCTGATTGTCAGCGCTTCGATCGACAACTGGGTGCGGCCCTTCTTTGCAGAGCAAAGCGACGAAGCCGAGCGCTTTCCAGATGTACAGGTGGTGGGCACACAGGTTGAAGTCAAGGAGGGCGTTCTGACGGGACGTTTCCTTACCAACAACTGCTATGGTCAGGAGAAAGTGAATCGCATACAAGCGCTCTTCCCCAATCGTCAGGACTATCATCTCACGGCCTATGGCGATAGTCGAGGCGATAAAGAACTATTGGCCTTTGCAGATGAATCGTATTATAAGCCGTTTAGAGAACCCTGTCTGTTTAAGATAAAACCCCAAGAGAGGATTCAGGCCGTCATCGTACTCATCCTGATAGTGCTGCTGAATCTGGTACTCATCAGCAAATACCCCCAATTCATGGGTATCATGCCTGATGACTTTAAGGAGTTTATCCATCAGTTCAAGGTGTCGGGCTATGATCCCATCACCTACTCTACCGTCACAAACTGGTATCAGGGTTACAACGTATATCGCCATCCGTTGCTGGCCTTCATGATGTGGATCCCATATCTGGTGAACACATGGCTTATAGAACTGACAGGGGTGAATCTGGTGCAATATCTCGTAGGCTTACTGCTTGTGTTCTGTGGTTTTTATTCCTATATCTTCATGCGCCGCATTCTGGTAGAGGTGATTGGCCTGAAAGAAACCGATGGCATCATTCTGAATGCGATGTTCTTCGGGTTTGCCTTTACGATGGTAGCACTCGTTGTGCCTGATCATTTCGTGATATCGCAGATGCTGATATTGCTCACCTTATATATCTGTGGCAGCGCCATCAATAAGGGGCAGCGTCTCAGTATCTGGCACACGGTTGTCTTGTTTGTGGTCACAGCAGGTGTCACGCTCAGCAATGGTGTGAAGATATACCTGGCAGCCCTGTTCACCAACAAGTGGCGATTCTTCTATCCCAAATATCTGTTGTTGGGGGTTATCATACCAGCGGCACTGATGTGGATGTTCTGCAGATGGGAATATCAAACCTATGTATTGCCCAATGAGAAGGCTGTAGAAGCCCAGAAAAAAGCCCAGCGACTGGCTGACATCAAGAAGTTTACCCAACTGTATGCAGAACAGAGTGGAGAAACAGACTCGTCGCGGATAGCGGAAGGTGGGCGAAAACTATATAGAAAGCATGTCTGGGAGGTTCATGAGAAGAATATGAAGGATCCCTGGAATGCGCATACAGGCACACCTATCGCCAAGGAGGGATTCATGAAGTGGACAGACGTGTCAACGGATCGCTGGGATGCAGTGGTACATAATCTGTTTGGCGAGACCATCCAACTACATCAGGACTATCTGCTTGACGATACACTGAAAAGCCGCCCTGTAGTAGTAGAATATCGCTATATCATCAACTATGTGGTCGAGGCATTGGTTATCGGGTTGTTCCTGATAGGAATCTGGATGGGACGTAGGCAGCGACTCCTCTGGTTGGTTCTCTCGTGTTTTGCCTTTGATATGGCCCTGCACTTAGGGTTGGGCTTTGGCATCAACGAGGTCTATATCATGGGGCCCCACTGGCTGTTTGTTATCCCCATCTCCATTGCCTACGTTCTGAAGTTTGCCAGTCAGAGATGGCTCCTCCCCTTAAGAGTGGTCATCACATCGCTGGCCCTCTTCCTGCTGGGGTGGAATGGTTGGTTATTTGCGAGTTATTGATTGCTTCCACTTCAATAGCATTTTATAATAATGTATGGGATAATAGCCTAGTCGTGGAGGCAACATAATCGTTATGCGATCCATAAGTGGAATGTCGCTAGTAAGGTGCTTCCGGAGGGGACGGTAGTATTCATTAAATACATGAAACTGGCGCTTGTCGATAAACTTTTCGTAAACCTTTATCTGATGACCAACAAAGGCAGACTTGTAAAGTTCCCATTGTGGCTCAAGTGTTTGGCGTAGTTCATTGTCATAAATACGAATCCACTCCAGATCTTCAATTCGTTTGTTAGGCACACCTTCGTAGTATAAATATACGGGGTCTGCGATAAAGAGAACTTGGGGTTTTTTCATCAGACATTTAATCTGCATCAACGAGTCTTCGCGCTCCACAATTTCACGAGGGGCATTAAGGCATCCATCAAGCAGTTCCTTGCGGAACATGATTCCCCAAAGCACACAGAAAGTGTTTCTAATAGAAAGAAGATTACGTATTAACGGCTCGCAGGGAATAAAACCTCGCCAACCAGAATCGTAATCATTGCCATGCTGATCTTGGTAAGTTCCTATCACTTCATCTGCACCATTATCAACGATGGCTTGATACAAGGTTGAAATGGCATGAGGCAACAACTCGTCATCAGCATCAACAAACATGATATACTCACCACTGGCTTGCTCTACTCCCGTTCTCCTAGCAGATGTAACACCGCTGTTTTCTGTATGTACCACACGGATACGTGCATCTTGTTCTGCTTTCTCGTCGCATATTCGACCCGAATCATCCGTACTGCCATCATCAACAATGATTATCTCAAAACCATCGAAGTCTTGCAGGAGAATACTATCCAGACATTTGCTGATATATTCAGCCTTATTATAGACGGGGATGACGATAGAAACCTTCATAGACATACTTATTTTCTCTTAAAGATAAATTGCATACACTCACGTAAAATAACCACTTTAAGTATGCGCATAACACCATAATAGAAGGCTGAAGCCATCAAGATTCTCACCACAAGCAACAGATAAAGATTGCTAATGGCCTGCGTTACAAAATAAGTAACCAACATCACCAAAGCGCTACACAACATGAATGGAACAGTATCTTTTGCCACATGGAATAATCTAAGACCGATAATACGCTTTGCAGAAGGCATCCAAGCGAAAAGCCATAATATATTAAATATTGTGTAAGCAATCACCATCGTAGTAATGCCTTCACGATAGAACAACAGAATGACGCCTAATTGCAGAACAATCTGTCCAATATTAAGCCACATATTGATATCGCTGCGACCATGACTGATGACCAAATTCTGATAAAGGGTATAGATTGGCATAAAAGCGCCACTAATACATAATATCTGCAAAAGTCGAACACAGCCTATCCACTCATCGCCAATAGTACAGAGGATAAATTCTTTAGCCACCAAAGCCAAGCCAAACAAGGCCGGGAAAGAGAGGAATGCAGTAAAACGAAGCATCTTGCGGAAAACCTGCTGTTCACGCTCTTTCTCCTCACGTACATTCACTAACACGGGCTGGACAACCTGCCCCACCATTCCGCCCACAGCCTGGAATGCCATTGAATCCCATTTATAGGCTTGAAAGAAATTACCCACAACCCTTGCATCCCTGAACAATCGTCCAAAGATTACTGTCAACAGATTCTGGTTCACAGTGTTCACTATCATCGTAACCAGAATCTTCATCGAGAACGAGAAGGTCTGACGGATATAGTCGAATGTAAAACGAAATGAGGGTTTCCACTTTACATAATAGAAACGACCTAAGATTAATATTGTTGAATTTACCACTTGTTGCCAAGCCAAACTCCAATAGGCCATATCATTTAATGCCATCACGATAGCAATGGAACCTGATATAACTAGAGCAGTCAGGTTCACAATGGTAATCTCGCGATTCATCATGTTCTTCACCATATAGGCATTGGTGGAAATGCCAAACGATGATATGAAGAACGAAAGAAACAGAAAACGAGACAGATCAGTAAGGCGAGGCTGATGAAAAAAACATGAGATAAGTGGGGCAGACAAGAAAAGCAAAATATAAAGCAAACCGCCCATCAGGATGTTGAACCAAAACACACTATTGTATTGTTGAGAGGTGGGGTGCTTTTCATTGATAAGTGCTGTAGAAAAACCACTTGACTGCAAGTTACCAGCAACGGCTGTAAAAATAGCCAGCATACCTATTAGACCTGTATCATCTGGTGTCAGATGGCGAAGGATAATAATACCAATAAGCAAATTCAACACTTGCATGGTGCCATTATTAACGGCTCCCCACATTAGTCCTTTTGCTGTCTTATCCTTTAAATTCTCCATATCTGCGTGCAAAAATACTATTTTTTGTTTGATGTTCCAAACAAATTGAGTAAATTTGCACACAGAATGAAACAGATAACAGATATTAACCAGTTACGCGGAATCCAGATGGGTATTCTGGACGATGTGCATCGATTCTGCGAGGCACACGGATTGACCTATTTCCTTTCGAGTGGAACGCTGATCGGTGCCGTTCGCCACAAGGGTTACATCCCCTGGGATGATGATATCGACATTTACATGCCTCGGAAGGATTATGAGCAATTCCTTCAGACATATTGCGATGAGACGGGGCGCTATCGTGTTATCAATCCACAGACAGAACCACATTATTATTATACCTTCGCCAAGGTGGTTGACCAACATACCCTGATGGTTGAGAAAGAGACTGAGGGCTACGAGATTGGCGTATATATGGATATCTTCCCCGTGGATTACGTTTCTGATGATCCGAAAGAGCGCGAGCAGGTTTTCAAGAAAAAGAAACTGCTATATAAGATTCGCCGTTGTAAGATCTCGAACAGCAATCCTTTGCAATCACGATTGGCATATTGGGTCTATAAGCACTGGCCACAGTCTGTCAAACAGATAGAGCGCAGGATTAGAAGCCTCATCGTATTAGACCATCCCACCCAGACGGTCTGTAATATGACTGAAGCAGGACCTAAACTGAAAGGCTGTTTCCGTGCAGAGGATATTGCCTCGTCAGTAGATATCGAATTTGAAGGGAAAATGTATAAGACGATGGTGGGCTACCATCATTATCTGGAATGCACCTATGGCGACTATATGACACTACCGCCTGTAGAACAGCGGGTAACCCACAAGTTCGAAGCCTATATTTTATAAAGAAACTATAACTTCTATCATATGCAAGCAATCATCTTAGCGGCAGGAATGGGCCGCAGACTCGGAGAAATGACAAGGGAGAATACCAAGTGTATGGTTCCTGTGAACGGTGTACGACTGATAGACCGTCTGCTTGGACAGTTATCTAGTATCTCGCTCAACCGTGTCATCATCGTTGTAGGCTATCAGGGACAGAAACTGATAGACTATATCGGCCACCGCTACGATGACCGGCTGAAGATAGAGTATGCTGAGAACCCCGTCTACGACAAGACCAACAATATCTATTCGCTCTCTATTGTGAAAGAACAGTTGCAGGAAGATGACACCATCTTAATAGAAAGCGACCTGATTTTCAGCGACCGTCTGTTCCAGATGATCCTTGAGAATCCCTACCCCAATCTGGCACTCGTGGCCAAATACGAATCGTGGATGGACGGCACGATGGTGCGCCTTGATGAAGAACAGCATATTGTGAACTTCATCTCGAAGGAGGCCTTTGATTATGCAGATGTCGACAGTTATTACAAGACCGTTAATATCTATAAGTTCAGTCGGGAGTTCTTGCAGCAGAAATACGTGCCCTTCCTTGATGCCTATACGAAAGCGGTAGGCAACAACGAGTATTACGAAAACGTGCTTCGTATCATCTCCATGCTCGATAGCCACAACATGAAGGCCTTGCCAATAGGTCGGGAACGGTGGTATGAGATTGATGATAAACAGGATCTCGATATTGCCGAGGCCATCTTTGCCGATGACCAGGACGTACTACGCAAGTATTATGGACGCTATGGCGGTTTCTGGCGTTTCCCACAGATGCTCGATTTCTGCTATCTGGTGAATCCCTTCTTCCCCTCCAAACGTATGAAGGACGAACTGCGCAACAATTTTGATACTTTGCTCACAGAATATCCATCAGGCATGAAGGTGAATACGCTGATAGCCAGCAAGTGCTTTGGCGTGAGTGAACCATATATCGTGCCTGGCAACGGCGCTGCAGAACTCATCAAGATCCTAATGGAGGATACGGAAGGTAAGACTGGTTTCATACGCCCAACGTTTGAGGAGTATCCTAACCGCTACGACAAAGACAATCAAGTGACATTCGTTCCCCAGAATGAAGACTACCGCTATACGGTCGATGACTTAATGGCGTTCTTTGTCGATAAAGATATCTGCCAACTGATGCTTATCAATCCCGACAATCCCTCTGGCAATTTCATTCCCAAAGCAGATGTAATGAGACTTTCTGCTTGGTGTGAAGAGCGAGGTATCCGACTTGTGGTTGATGAAAGTTTCGTTGACTTCTGTATAGACTATGCAACAAGTTCGCTGCTCTCTGATGATACTTTGGAGGCTTATCCCCATATGGCCGTGATGAAAAGTATCTCCAAGAGTTATGGTGTGCCTGGTCTGCGCTTAGGCATCCTCGCCTCCGCCGACAAAGAATTGATAGCACGTATCAAGAAAGAGGTGTCTATCTGGAATCTCAACTCCTTCGCAGAGTTCTTTATGCAGATCTACAACAAACATGAGAAAGACTATCATAAAGCCTGTGGGAAGTTTGTTGCTGAACGTGCTGATTTCGAACAACAACTGCATAAGATATCCTTCCTTCGTGTGATGTCGTCACAGGCCAATTACTTCCTCTGTGAGGTTCTGCCTCCCCATACAGCCAACGAGATTGTAATCTATATGTTGCGCCAGCATAATATCCTGACGCGCGATTGCAGTCAGAAACCCGGTTTGGATCCTCATCGCCAATATATGCGTATTGCCGTTCGTAATCACGAGGACAATACCCGCTTGGTAGAGGCCTTAAAAAGCCTTGAATAGATAGTCGCCAAGTTTTTTTCTTGGCGACTACCTCACTTGCCCTACCCTACCTGACTGCCAGGCTTTACATCCTTTGTCGTGGTGACCACGCTAAGACTCTCGTCAGCATCGACGGCAGAAAGAATCATGCCTTGGCTCTCGATGCCCATCATAGTACGAGGGGCGAAGTTGGCCACGAAGAGGATGCGCTTGCCAATGAGTTCCTCGGGGTTCTCATAGAAGGCGGCAATACCAGAGCAGATGGTGCGATCGGTACCAGAACCATCATCGATGGTAAATTGCAGAAGTTTCTTGCTCTTCTTGACCTTCTGGCAATCCTTCACCAAGCCCACACGGATGTCGAGTTTCTCGAATTCCTCAAAACTAACGGTATCCTTAATCGGGGCAGCCTTATAGTTGGCAGCCTCGTTAGCCTTCTTGGTAGCCTCAAGTTTGTCGAGTTGCTTCTGAATCACGTCGTCCTCAATCTTCTCGAAGAGCAATGCAGGCTCTCCCAACTGATGACCAGCCTTCAGAAGGTCTGTGCTACCCAGTTGCTCCCACTCAAAAGAGTCGATATTGAGCATCTCGCGAAGTTTCTTGCTTGAGAACGGCAGGAACGGCTCGAAAGCGATGGCGAGGTTGGCCGTCAACTGCAAGCAGATATTCAGGATGGTCTCACAACGCTTAGGATCAGTCTTCCAAACCTTCCAAGGCTCGCATTCGGTAATATAACGGTTGCCGATACGGGCCAGGTTCATGGCCTCGAACTGAGCATCGCGGAACTTGAACTGCTCCAGCAAGGCCTCAACCTTCTCCTTGACATCCTTGAATTCCTCAAGGGCAGCCTTATCAACATCCTGCAGGTCGCCACAGGCAGGAACCACACCATTCCAATACTTCTTAGTCAATTGCAAGGCACGATTCACGAAGTTGCCATAAACGGCTACGAGTTCGTTGTTATTGCGATCCTGGAAATCCTTCCAGGTAAAGTTATTATCCTTCGTCTCGGGGGCATTGGCCGTCAGCACATAGCGCAGCACATCCTGCTTGCCTGGCATGTCTACCAGATACTCATGCAGCCACACAGCCCAGTTACGAGAGGTTGAGATCTTATCGTTCTCAAGGTTCAGGAACTCGTTGGCAGGCACGTTGTCCGGCATGATATACTTGCCGTGAGCCTTCATCATCACAGGGAAGATGATGCAATGGAACACGATATTGTCCTTGCCGATGAAATGAACCAGACGCGTATCCTCGTCCTGCCACCACTTCTCCCAGTTGCCCCACTTCTCAGGCTCTTTCTCACAGAGTTCCTTGGTGTTTGATACATAGCCGATAGGCGCATCAAACCATACATAGAGCACCTTACCCTCAGCGTCCTTTACAGGCACGGGGATACCCCAATCCAAGTCGCGGGTCATTGCACGGGGCTGCAGGTCCATATCGAGCCAAGACTTACATTGTCCATATACATTAGGACGCCACTCCTTGTGCTCCTCAAGGATCCACTTCTTCAGCCACTCCTGATACTCGTTAAGGGGCAGGTACCAGTTCTTTGTCTTCTTCAGCACGGGCGTTGAACCGGAAATGGTCGACTTCGGATTAATCAGTTCCGTAGGCGAAAGGTCGCGTCCGCATTTCTCACACTGGTCGCCGTAGGCACCTTCGTTATGGCAATGAGGGCACTCACCCGTCACATAGCGGTCTGCCAGGAACTGCTTGGCCTCCTCGTCGTAAAGTTGCTCTGTGGTTTCCTCAGTCAACTTACCCTCGTCGTAGAGTTTCTTAAACCACTCGGCAGCAAACTTATGATGTGTCTCAGAAGTTGTACGACTATAGATATCGAATGAGATGCCGAACTCCTCGAAAGAATCCTTGATCATCTTATGATAGCGGTCTACCACATCCTGCGGGGTAATACCTTCCTTGCGGGCACGTACTGTGATGGGCACACCATGCTCATCCGATCCTCCAATAAACAGCACCTCGCGCTTCTTCAATCGAAGATAGCGCACATAGATATCAGCGGGCACATACACACCAGCCAGATGACCGATATGCACACCGCCATTAGCGTATGGCAGCGCCGACGTCACCGTCGTGCGCTTATAAGTCTTGTTTTCCATTCCTTAAATACGTATTTATTTTTCGGCTGCAAAGGTACAAATAAACAAGCGAAATGCAAAACAAATCAAGACTTATTTTGCATTTCGCCTGCGTAAGAACCTGTCGGTCACTTATTTGTTAATCTTCTTTTTGCCGTTCAGAATGATAATGCCTTTATAGTTAGCATCCACCTTCTGGCCAGAGAGATTATAGATGTCATTATCAGATGACGAATCATCCATCGTAACACCATTAATACCCGTTGAGGTGCACTTCAGTTCAATCTTGTCGATATTGCAGTATGGACCGGAAATCCTGATACGGAATATCTGCGGACCTGCCTCAAGTTTCCTCGTCAGTTTACCTTTAATTTCCTTATAGGTGTCCCAACTTCCCGTATTACCGACATTCACCTTACAGAGTTGGGTGACAGTCTCATTATTTACAAGATTCAACGTAAAGCCGGAATTGTCGTTACCGGAAGAGGCCGTAGCAATATATTCGTAATCGCCGGCTTCTTTCACATCAACGCTATATTCAAGCCATTCATCATTAGAAGAGGTATATCCGATGGCATAACCATTATTACCCGTCACGATGTCTACACCTTCATTGTCAGAACGATAGTTTGCTTTACCCTCATCATCAGAATCTGCATCATGGAAGGTAAAGCCTTCACCTCCTCTGTCGAAGTTTTCGGCCTCGATGACGCCAGGAATAGCGATAACACCTTTGTGAGCCACACGTTTGTTGTTGACCTTCAACGAGAATGCCACGAGATTAGAACACTTATCCTGAGCATCGATGGCCTCAACAGTAAAGTTGAAAGTACCCTTCTGCGATGGCTTATAAGTATATTCGTATGGGGCTTCCTTTATTGATTTCTTCAGAACATTGTCCTGATAGATTCTGACTTCCTTAATATCGCCATTTGGTGAGGTGGCATCAACCTTGATCGTTGCATTCTCATTGATGGTGGCAGGAGAAGGCTCAGAAACAGCCGTTACCTTGATATTCTTATCGACATCAATACGCTTGAAAACAATCTTGTCGATATTACAACTGCTACCGGTAATGTTGATACGGATAACCTGCTTGCCAGCCTCCAATGGCACGGACAGACGGCCATGAAGTGAAACATATTTGCCCCAATCATTACTGCCAGTCTGAGGCACAACGATAGCAGGTGTCAGATCCTTTAACTCACCATTATTGACAAGCGAGAGACTGAAGCCAGAATTGGTAGTACCCGATGATGCAATGGCGTCATACTCATAAACACCAGCCTCGGTTACATTAACGGTATACTCCATCCATTCGCCGCTGTTCGTATAGCCGAGAGCATAGCCGCCATTACCTTTCACGATATCAATACCGCCATCAGTACGATAGGAGGAAGCATCACCTTCCTTACTACTATCAGAATCGTGATAGGCAATACCGTCGGCACCTGTATCAAAGTTCTCAGCCTCGAGGGTACCAGGCAACTCGGCAATCTGATTATTAAAGGTTCCGCGCGGTTCGTATGCCGTAACGCTGGAAAGACGCTCGAACTCCGTACCATCGGTAGCAACCACCACAGCCTTCAGGTTATACTTCTTCCGTTGTGTTGCCGTGAACTCCACTTTATAAGGTGCGGCATTAAGCGTGGCAACTTTTTCATTATCGATGTAGAAATCGATATGGTCGATGGTCTTGGTCTTGAGTTTTGCGCGGATCTCGATAGGCACCACATCATTTTCTGTCACCTTGATAGAAGCAGGCTTTATGTAAACGGAAGCCTCTTTCTTCATACCAGGGAAAGGACTCTTGGCATTCTTGGCAGCATCGCTGGCCATATAATCACGCAGCCATCCCATTGCCGGACGCTCCTTACCATCTCTAATAAGACCCGAATGGTCAACCCATGTGGCACCATAAATATAGCCCCACAAGGTAACACCAGCACAATAGTCGGCTTCCCACATTAAGGGGAAAATATCCTCAAATTGCTTCTTTTGCTGCGCATCATTTTCAACATTTATATCCAACTCGGTGATGTACATGGGCATTTTCAATCCTTCATGCAATACCTTCATTGTGCTTTTCAGATCATTTACTTTAATCGTATTCACATCGTGCGACTGGCATCCATAGGCATCTATAGGTGCACCAGCATCACGCAGGGTTTGTACAAGATCAAGATAAATCTTCGTTTCATCCATATTCTGGAAGGTGTTGAAATCATTATAAATCAGGATGGCATCCGGCCAACGCTCATAAGCCAGTTCAAAGGCCTTAATGAGCCAGTCATAACCTGTAACACCATCTCCTCCCAATGATTCCCTCATGAGTGGATTACCGGCCTGGTGAGGTCGTCCACCCACGAAATTACATGCCTCGTTTACCACATCTATCATGGGTAAATCTGGATATTTTGCCTTTACAGCATCAAACCACTCGACAATAGCGGTATAACGATCTTCTACTGACATGCTGCTATTAAACCATCTATCAGGATATTGAGAACCCCAGATTAGCGCATGAAACTTGTAAGGGAAATTATGCTGCTTGGCATAATTAAATGCGGCATCACAACCCCAGTTAAAATTATTACGGGTACCTTCCACAGACCCCCACTTAGACTCATTCTCTGGTGTGATCTGATTCCAAAGTGAAGCAAAATCTGAACGTACTTGACCATACGTTGTGATGTTTCCAAGGAATTTGTCTGGATTACTGTTTAATTGTGCACTTGCCGCCATTGTAAAAAGACCGGCAGCACAAGCAAAAATACTTTTTTTAAATAAGTTGTTCATTGTTGTTTATAGTTGTTTTGATTTTTCGCTGCAAAGGTAGTTATTTCTTCCTACTTATTTGTTACATCATGTTTCAAATATCTTAGGAAATGTGTCAGCCATAAGCCGAAAAAGGTCAGCAGGCCGTTAAGCATCAGCAGTTCGTAGCCGAAATGGTAGTCCCAGGTATGTTGTGCTGCTGTGTCGAGGGCATAACAAATCAGAGGCGAGGCAACACAAATATAGGGTACCAGACGGTCATCTGGCTGCTGCTTGGTGAAAAGCCCAAAGGCAAACAATCCGAGCAGCGGACCATAAGTATAGGACGCAAGGATATAGACGGCATCGATGAGCGATGTAGAGTTGACGGCCCTAAACAGGAGAATGAACAACACGAAGATGAAACACATCACCACATGCATGCGCTTTCGCAACAACTCATTTTCAGGTTGGCGACGGATATCGACACAATAGCAGGTGGTAAGCGAGGTCAGGGCGGAGTCGGCACTCGAGAACGAGGCGGCCACAATACCAAGAACAAACAAGTAAATGGCATTGGTGCCTTGAACGAAGGTGGGGAGCAGTTCATCGCCTTTGAGTTGTGAACCTAACGCCATCGACAGCAGCACACCCAACGAGAGGAAAAGCAGGTTGGCAGGCACAAAGGCAACGCCATAGGTACACATGTCTTTCTGTGCATCGCGCAGGGTCTTGCAAGTCAGGTTCTTCTGCATCATATCCTGATCCAACCCCGTCATGACAATGGCAATAAAAGCACCGCTGAGGAACTGTTTCCAGAAATTGTGTGGCGACACCCAGTCGTCGAACACGAAGATACGGCTCATCTCGCTATTGGCAATCGTATGGACAGCCTCGCCAACAGAAAGATTCAAATGTCCGATAGCCTCTAAGATTATCAACACCAGGGCCGTAAACAGACAGAGTGTCTGAAAGGTGTCCGTAAATACCAATGTGCCGATACCCCCTCGACGCGTATAGAGCCAGATGAGCAGCACCATGCCCACCACGTTCACAATAAAGGGGATGCCAGCCGGCTCAAACACAAACTGCT
>Ga0265301_10001082_pt1 | contig 36880 bp, 21 predicted proteins | sample AusTroGonzalo_MG_2_FD_193488 | JGI IMG/M metagenome (GOLD analysis project Ga0265301, IMG submission 193488) | Bovine rumen microbial communities from tropical cattle in Woodstock, Queensland, Australia - Gonzalo_04 | ecosystem: Host-associated > Mammals > Digestive system > Stomach > Rumen ...
TGCCGAACTTTTTGGAGCGGAAAACGAGACTCGAACTCGCGACCCCGACCTTGGCAAGGTCGTGCTCTACCAACTGAGCTATTTCCGCGTTGGGACTGCAAATGTAAGAACTTTTTTCGAGTCTGCAAATTTTTTTCTAACTTTATCGAGTTGATTACTCTTTTCAAAATGAAACGTAGCATAATTCTGTCGTTTGCCCTGCTGGCCCTGCTGCTGGCCGGATGCGGCAAACCTTCTTGTGAGAACATCATCAAGACGCCTGTGCCGGCACGGCCGGCCGGACAGCAGGATGTCCTCGGCCTGACGGCTGAACCCATCGACATCGTGCACATCGGCGTGGTGGGCCTCGGCATGCGCGGCAGCGAAGCCGTGAACCGCCTGGCCCAGATTCCGGGCGCCGAAATCGTCGCCCTGTGCGACCTGCTTCCCGACCGCGTCGAGAACAGCCAGGGCATTCTGGCCAAGCGCGGCAAGAGCGCGGCTGCCGGCACCTACAGCGGCGCCCAGGAGTCCTGGAAAGGCCTCTGCGAGCAGGCCGACGTGGACCTGGTGTACATCTGCACCGACTGGCTCAACCACTATCCCATCGCCATGTACGCCATGGAATGCGGCAAGCATGTGGCCATCGAGGTCCCCGCGGCCCTCGACATGGACGAGATCTGGGGCCTGATCAACCAGTCCGAGAAGACCCGCAAGCACTGCATGATGCTCGAGAACTGCATCTACGACTTCTTCGAGATGACGACCCTCGAGATGGCCCAGCGCGGCCTCTTCGGCGAAGTGATCCACGTGGAAGGCGCCTACTGCCACAACCTGGATCCCTACTGGGATGAATACTGGAACAACTGGCGCCTCGACTACAACCAGAAGCATCGCGGCGACGTGTACCCGACGCACGGCATCGGCCCCGTCTGCCAGGTGCTCGATATCCACCGCGGCGACCGCATGACGACCCTCGTGTCGATGGACACCAAGTCGTTCAACGGCGCCAAGATCGCCTCCAACCACGAAGGCAAGCCGGTGACCGAGTTCGCCAACGGCGACGAGACTTCGACGCTGATCCGTACCGAAAAGGGCAAGACCCTGCTCATCGAGCACGATGTCATGACCCCGCGCCCGTACAGCCGCATGTACCAGGTAGTGGGCACCGACGGCTATGCCTCCAAGTATCCCGTCGGGCAGTACTGCCTGCGCGTGGACAAGCCCGCCGACAAGGTGGACGCCCGCCACATCAGCGACGAGAAGGTCTATAGCGGCGAGGAGGCGGCCGAACTGCAGGCCGGCTACCGCAACGTCATCCTGACGCCCGAATTCGAGGCGCTGGCCAAATCCGTGGGCGGCCACGGCGGCATGGACTTCATCATGGACTACCGCCTCGTGTACTGCCTGCACCACGGCCTGCCGCTCGACATGGACGTGTACGACCTGGCCGAGTGGTGCTGCGTGGCCCCGCTCTCGCGCGTCTCGCTCGAAAACGGCTCTATGCCCGTGGAGGTGCCCGATTTCACCCGCGGCGCCTGGAACAAGGTCCAGGGATTCCACTACGCACTGGCGGAGGAATAGGCCATGGATGAGCGCTTGAAACAGATTGTCGGTCACTTCGCCGTCGAAGGGGAAGTGACCGATATCCGTCCGCTCGGGAACGGCCTGATCAACGACACGTTCCTGGTGGTGACCGACGGTCCCGACAACTACGTGCTCCAGCGCATCAACCAGGCCATCTTCCAGGACGTGGACCTGCTGCAGCACAACATCGACTGCGTGACGCGGCACATCCGCGCCAAGCTGGTGGCTGCCGGCGAGAAGGACATCGACCGCAAGGTGCTCCGCTTCCTGCCGGACCGCGAGACGGGCAAGAGCTATTGGACCGACGGCAAGGAGTGGTGGCGCGTGTCGGTGTTCATCCGCGATGCGATCACCTACGAGGCCGTCACGCCCGAGTATGCCGGCTATGCCGGCGTGGCCTTCGGCCGTTTCGAGGCGATGCTCGCCGACCTGCCCGAAAAGCTGGGCGAGACGATTCCCGACTTCCACAACATGGAACTCCGCGCGCGCCAGCTGCGCGAGGCCGTGGCAGCGGATGCGGCCGGCCGGATGGCCGACCCGGAGGTAAGCGCCCTGGTGGCCGGCATCCAGGCCTGCGAGCAGGAGATGTGCAAGGCCGAGCGCCTGTACCGCGACGGCGTCCTGCCCAAGCGCATCTGCCACTGCGACACGAAGGTCAACAACATGCTCTTCGACCGCGACGGCAACATCCTCTGTGTCATCGACCTCGACACCGTGATGCCCGCCTTCGTCTTCTCCGACTTCGGCGACTTCCTCCGCACGGCGGCCAACACCGGCGCCGAGGATGATCCCGACCTGGACAAGGTGTCGTTCAACATGGATATCTTCAAGGCTTTCGCCAAGGGCTACCTCTCCACCGCCGGGGCATTCCTTACCCCCGTTGAGCGCGAGATGCTGCCCTTCGCTGCGACGCTCTTCCCCTACATGCAGGCTGTCCGCTTCCTGGCCGACTATATCAACGGCGACACGTATTACAAGATCAAATACCAGGAGCACAACCTCGTCCGCACCCGCGCCCAGTGGAAACTCTTCACTTCCGCCCGTGCCCACGTGCCTGCCATGGCCGACTACCTGAAGACGCTATGACCGTTTCTAAAGCACTTGCATACGAAAAAAGCCTGGCGTTTGCCAGGCTTTTTTGTACCCCCGTGCGGAATCGAACCGCAACGGGTTCATGACTATTCACAGAATCTATTCAATAAAGCCGACGATCTGGCCTTTGACGACCTTTTCGCCCTGCTTGGCGTTGATCGAGACGATGCGGCCGCTCTTGAGCGCCTTGCATTCCTCCAAGCCATAGTAGGCCTGGACCCAGCAGGCGGGCTTGCCTTCCTCGATCTTCGTGCCGATGGCCGGAGGTACCGACTCGCCGGCGGGATCGACGGTCCAGGTGAGGACGCCGGCCGCAGGGGTCTGGATCGGCTGGGCATTGGGATGCTCTTCGGTGTACTTCTCGATGTCGAAGGCGGGACGCTCCACGACCGGACGCTCCACGATGATCGGGGCACCGGCTTTGGCGCGGGCAGCCTCCAGATCGGCTTTGAAGCGTTTCTCGGCGGCGCCGCTCTTGTAGTCGCGGTACTGCGTCGGGTGCATGGCCAGTTCGAAGAGTTCTTCGTCGTCGGGACCGAACTCCCAGCCGTTCTCCTTCATCTCCTTGCGGTACTCGTCCATGTCGTCCGGATAGAGGGCCTGGACGTCGCCTTCGAAGAATTCGAAGCCCTGGTTCTTGGCGATCTCCTTGATCTCCGGTGCCACATCTCCGGGGAGTTTGCCGCTCTTGCCCAGGATCATGCCCCAGATGCTCTTGTCGGTCAGCAGGCTGTAGCGCGGCTTGCCCTGCGCTTCGGCCATGATGTTCATCAGCGCGATGTTCTTCACATACTGGCTGAACGGGGTCACCAACGGCGGGTAACCGACCTTCGGCCATACGTATTCGACTTCCTCGAACAGCTTGACCACGAGTTCGTCGAGCGTAACTTCGGGCTTGCCGTTGTTGCGGAGGTACATGTTCACGGCGGGATGGACACCCTTGAGGTCGGCCATCATGGAACCCATCATGCCGCCCGGGAGACCGCAGCCCACCAGCAGGGAGGTCAGATGATGGTTGGTCGGCTCGATGAAATAGCCCAGGAAGTCGTCGATGAACTTTTGCGTGAGGGCGCGGGCTTCCATGTAAGCCTTCATGTTGATGTCTTTCACCTGGAATCCGGCATCCTTGAGCATGGCGCGGATGGTGATCACGTCGGGATGGATCTTGCCCCAGGAGAGCGGCTCCATGGCCACGTCGATCACGTCGCAGCCGGCCTGGGCCACCTCCAGCATCGAAGCCACGGAGAAACCGGGGCCGGAGTGGCCGTGGTACTGGACCGTGATGTCAGGATGACGCTTCTTGATGTTCGCGACGATCTGTCCGAGCGACCAGGGACGGCCGATGCCGGCCATGTCCTTGAGGGCGATTTCCTGCGCGCCGGCCTCGATGAGCTTCTCGGCCAGGTTGGTGTAGTACTCCACGGTGTGGATCGGCGAGTACGTGATGCAGAGGGAGGCCTGCGGGATCATGCCGCCTTCGATGGCGTACTTGATCGAGGGGATGATGTTGTTGGCATCGTTCAGGCCGTCGAAGATACGGGTGATGTCGACGCCCTGGGCGTGCTTGACCTTGTACATCATCTTGCGCACGTCCACCGGGCACGGATACATGCGGAGGGCGTTCAGGCCACGGTCGAGCATGTGGGTCTGGATGCCGGCCTTGTGCAACGGCTCCGTAAAGGCGCGCACCGCCTTGTTCGGATTCTGGCCATAAAGGAGCTGGACCTGTTCGAACGCACCGCCGTTCGTTTCCACGCGGTCGAAGCAACCCATGTCGATGATTACTGGAGCTATTTCTTTGAGCTGGTCGGCGCGGGCGGTAAATTTGCCGGACGACTGCCACATGTCTCGATAAACGAGCGAAAATTTTATTTCACGAGCCATTGGTTGGTGGTATGTAATGATTGGTTTGGATTTTCGTCAAAACATTTGGCAAATATAACGAATATCTCAAAGAAAAGCAATATATTTGCAGTGTCAAACCGCCTCCGTAGTTTAATGGATAGAATTTCAGATTCCGGTTCTGACGGTTGCGGTTCGATTCCGCACGGGGGTACGAAAAAGCCAGGCAACGCCTGGCTTTTCTCGTTTCCAAAAAAATCATTATCTTTACAAATCATGACCGATCAGAATCCGTTTTCGATAGATAGCCGGCAGCAGAAGCTGCAGTCGCCCGAGCAGATCGGGAGCACGCTGAAGGTGACGGCACTGCCCACCTACCTGCTGACGCTGACCGCGCTGCTGCTCCTGGGCGCCTTTTTTGTCTGGGGCTTCCTGGGTACTGTCTCCGACAAAGTATACTACAGCGGCGTGGTGTTCCCCGTGCAGGGAACCGCCGACGTCTCGCTGCCCAACAAGGGCATGGTGCGGACCGTCTTCGTGCACAACGGCGACCAGGTGACCCGCGGGCAGTCCGTGGCCCTGATCTCGATGGGCGAAAGTTACAGCATCCTCACCAGCACCGTCGAAGGCACGGTCATCAGCACGAAGGCCGAAAACGAACCCTTCGAGGCGTTCGAGCCCATCGTGAGCGTTGTCGACGGCAGTAGCCTTGAAACGCCGCGCTCGATGCTCATCGCCTATATCGACAACGCCGGCCAGCGCGACCTGCGCGTCGGGATGGGGGCCCAGGTTTGGCCCGAAAACGAGAAACGGGACGAAATCGGCTATGTGAAAGGGCGCGTCACCCGCATCGACCGCTATCCCGTTTCGGCGGACGAGGTGCGCCAGACCTTCAAAAACGAGAAACTGACCAGCCGCCTGCTCTCCTCCGGAGAGATGATGTACCAGGTCCAGATTGAACTGCTCCCTTCCCCGAAGAACCCGTCCGAATACTACTGGTCTTTTGGCCAGCCGGAAGATGTCAATATGAACGTGGGGACCTACTGCTCAGTGCTTAGCGAAACCAAGAGACGCAGCATGTTCCAGTACCTGTTCGAAGAAACAAGAACGCGCTTCAGGGCCGCCAAACTACGTTTCGAATGAGTAAGGGGAACAAGTCCACGGCGGCGCTCATCCTTCACTTCATGCGGGGATGCATGACTTTCTTCTGGGTCACGTTCCTGCTGTACTTCGTCGATATCATCGCATACCTTCTCCTGCCCTTCTTCCAGCAGATATACACAGACAACGTCATTACTCGAAAGAACCCCGAATGGTTCGCTCCTTTGATGACTTGCTATATCCTGCTATTCGTCCTCGAGCTGGGTGTGTGGATGTCCATGAACCTGCTTCGCCGAAGACACTTCACCAAGATGGGTATTCTGGCTTCGTCCCGCTTTGTCCTGGGCATTCTGGAACTGCCCATGCTGCTTCTGGACCGCTTTTCGACCGGCGAGTTGGTAGCCCGCTACTCCAGTATCACCAGCATTACACGCACGATGGATCAGTTTTCCATCGGCCTCATTTTCGTCGTGCAATCCATCATCAGCGCCGCCATGCTTATGATGTATAGCTGGAAACTGGGGCTGGTGGTCCTGCTGTCCATGTCCCTGCTGGTCCTGGTGATGCAATTGACGGCCGACAGCATGAAGAAAACGGCCAAGGGGACGGAAGTTACAGATGCGCGTCTGCAAGGAGTCACCATGACGGGCATCAAGAACATGGAGACCATCCGATCCATGGGCGGAGAGCGTGCCTTCTACAGCCAGTGGGAGGAATCCTTTGTCAAGGCCCTCAACGCGCGTGTCCGCTCCACCATGAGTATCATGGGAACCGGCTCCATTCCCCTGCTGGTATTGCATCTGAGCAACGCCCTCATTCTGGTTCTTGGTGCCTGGTATATTCTTAAAGGGGAGCTTACGCCAGGCATGCTGCTGGCCTCCCAGGCCTTGGCTTCCAGCATCATCTATCCTATCAACTCTGCGGTAAAGGCAACACAGAGCGTCTATCGCAGCCAGGCGGCCATGGAACGTCTGGAAGAGGTGGAAAAAGCCTGCGCGGGACATCACACGCTGGACCTGCCCAAAGTGGAAGAACTGCCCGATGCGCCCAAACTGAAAGGGGATGTAGAACTCAGAAACGTTACCTTCGGCTACGACCGCAACCTTCCGCCTGTCCTGAAAAACTTCTCCTTAAAGATAAAGGCGGGAGAACAGGTCGCTTTCGTGGGCTTATCCGGCTGCGGAAAAAGCACCATCGCCAAACTCATCTCCGGACTATACGAGCCCTGGGAGGGAGAAGTGCTGCTGGACGGCATTCCCGTGCAGAAGGTAAATCGCGCCGTCAAGAACAACTCCCTTTCGGTGATCAACCAGGATATCACCCTCTTCGAAGGAACCATCGAAGACAATATCAAAATGTGGGACGAGTCTATCGACGATTTATCCATGGTGATGGCCGCCAACGACGCCCAGATTCACTATGAGATCGTCGAGCGCCCCGGCGCCTACCAGGGCCTGATGTCCGAGAACGGAAAAAACTTCAGCGGTGGCCAACGCCAGCGCATCGAGATCGCCACCGCCCTGGCCAAGGATCCCACCATCCTCATCATGGACGAGGGCACGTCGGCTCTCGATCCCAAAACCGAGGCCAATGTGATGCAACACATTTGCGACCTGGGAATCACACTTGTGCTCATTGCACACCGTCTCAGTACCATCCGGGACTGCGACCGCATCTACGTAATGGAAAAGGGACAGATACGGCAGCAGGGCACCCACGAGGAGCTCATGCGGCAGGAAGGCCTTTACCACGATCTCATGAAATACGCCTGACCTATGGACAACCTATTCTTCGAACAATTGGTCCGGCGTATTGAAGGCGACCGCAAGGCAATGAATCAGGCGGCCGGCCTCTTCCGTGCGATGATTGACCGCCGGTTGTGGAGAAAACTCACCCTCCAGCGGGATATCCCGGAAGATATTGACCAGCTGGAAGAGATCTTCTACAGGCATCAGGTTTATTTCCGCCAAGTCCGACTGGAAGGCAAATGGTGGACGTTGTGCTCGGGAAAGATGCTGGCCTTTACCGCCGATGACGACACCCCCGTGATTCTCACCCCCGGTTTCGCCGACTACAGCTTTGTCCATCCCCGCACGGGGCAACGCTGCAACGCTCGCAAGCATATGAGTCTCCTCAAGAACGAAGCCTTTACCCTCTGTTACCCCTTGCCCAAGGGGAAACTTACCATTGGCTCTTTCCTGGGACATGCCCTGCGACAACTCAGCGTTTACGACGCCCTCTGCGCCCTGCTGGCCTGCCTGGGCGTGGTGCTGCTCACCATGTTCACTCCGTATGCGTGCAAGTTGCTGTTCGACGAAATCATCCCCTCGGGAGACGCTTCGCAACTTGCGCCCATCGCCGTTTTGCTGTTCAGCGCTGCCGCCGGGATCGTGATGGTGCAGATATCCCGCAACTTCTTGGTGGTAAGGATGAAGGACAAGACCGAGTACGCTATGCAGTCTTCCCTGATGACACGTCTGCTCTCTCTGCCCACCGCATTCTATAAGCAGTATTCGCCCGGAGAGCTTTCCAACCGCGTCCTTTCGGTGGTGCGCTTCTCTACCCAGCTCACGGAAGACATGCTTTCCACCATCCTTACCCTGCTGTTCACGGTCATGCTGTTCATTCAGTTCTTTACCTATGGAGGGCCGCTGCTATGGACCGGCATCCTGGTAATGGCGCTGTATATGATCACCATTTACGTCCAGTATTCGTGCCGCAAAAAAGTGCAGGAGCAGGCCAATGTGAGCGCATCCAGGCTTACCGGCCTCATTTACAACCTGGCGGCCGGAGCGCAGAAAATCCGCACCAACGGAGCCGAGATCCGGGCTTTCCGCCATTGGGCTGAAGCCTATGAGCCATCCGATCCGGACGGCAGCCGTTATCCGGCGTTGTTCAACTATAGCAACTCCATCAGCTATAACTTCAGGATGGTTCCCTTGATTGTGACCATGCTGGCCGCCTGGCACTACGGATTGAACCTCTCGGATTACATCGCCTACTGCAGCGTGCTCACCATTGCGACCGAATCCATCCAACAGTTCCAGCGCATCACCAAAGCCCTGGCCCAGCTGGCGCCCGAAATCAAGTTGTGCCGTCCCCTCCTGGAAGCCGAAACTGATGCAGACGAGGGCACTGTATTTCTCAAGGATATAAGTGGAACCATCGACATCCGCGGTCTCAAGTTCCGATATGACGAGGAAATGCCTTACCTGTTCAACAACCTCAACCTGCATATCAACGCCGGCGACTATGTGGCGCTGGTCGGGCCTTCGGGCAGTGGAAAATCTACGCTCTTACGCCTGATGCTGGGCTTCGAGCAGGCCGAAAACGGCTCCATCTTCTACGACGAGCATAACCTGGCCGACATCAACAAACCCAGTCTGCGGCGATACTGTATCAGTATCTGCCTGCAGGACGGCCAGCTTGTCGCAGGCACGATACGTGACAACATCCTTTTTGGAAACGACAGCTTCACCGACGAGGATGTGTGGGAAGCTGCCCGCAATGCCGCCTTGGAGCAGGATCTGCTGAGCATGCCCCTAGGACTGGACACTCCCATCTCCGCCGACGGGCAGGGTGTTTCCGGCGGTCAGCGGCAACGCATCCTCATCGCTCGCGCGCTCATCCGCAAGCCCCGGATTGTCTTTCTGGACGAGGCTACGTCGGCGCTGGACAATATCAGTCAGCACATCATTACGGAGAATCTTGCCAAGATGAATTGCACGCGCATCACTATCGCCCACCGTATGAGTACCATCTTGGAATGTAACCGCATTGTCGTGCTCAAGGAAGGAGACGTGGCCGAAGACGGCAGCTACGAGGAGCTCATGGCCAAAGGCGGATACTTCGCGGATATCATTAAACGGCAGACAGCATGAAAAAATGGTTCTATAGCTTGTTGATCCTCTGCGGACTGCCGGCGCTCTGCCCGGCGCAGAGCCTGGACGAAGTGATCCGGCTGGCGCAGGACAGTGCGGTCACCGCGTTCCAGAGCCGCTATGAATACGAATACGCACAGGCGCAGCACGCGCGCTTCGAGGCGCTGCGCAAGCCGCAGCTGCAACTGGACATCACGCCGAACTACCTGCACTTTGTCAACGACCTGTCGCGCTACTATGTCTATACCCGCAACTTCGACCGCTTCTCCACCGCCGCGCAGCTCAAGCTGACGCAGAAGGTCCTGGGCCTGGGCGGCGAGGCCTATGTGGGCAGCCAGGCCATCTGGAGCGAATATTTCGCCCGGGACAACATCGGGCGCCCGCGGGACTTCGTGGCGGCACCCCTGATCGTCGGCTACCAGCAGTCCCTCCTGGGATACAACCCCTTCCGCTGGGAAAAAACCGCTGAGGACCAGCGGCTGGAAGCCGCCCGCAAGCAGCACGCCTACGAGTTGCACTGCATCGCCGAAGAGGCCACGCGCCGCTTCTTCCGGCTGGCCTGTGCACAAGGCAAGGTCGACATGTACGAACGAAATAAGCAGAATGCTGACACGCTATACGCTATCGCCCGGGAGAAGGCCGGCATCGCCATGGTCACGCTGGCCGAACTGCGTGCACTGGAGCTTCAGCGGCTCAACGCGGCCAATGCGCTGTTCAGCGCACGCAACGAAGAGACGCTGGCCCGCGAATCGCTGCTGGCTTACCTGCGCATCGAAGACAGCGAGCGTTTCAGCCAGCGGCTGATCGTCCCGCACGATACCGGCGAACTGCTCATGAGCGACGAAGAAGCGCTGCAGCTGGCCATGAGCAACAGCCCCGAACTGGAGCATCGGCGGCTTGCGCTGACGGAAGCGCGCCAGCAGCAGGAGAAGGCCCGCCGCGAAGCGGGCGTCAAGCTGGGCGTCGACCTCAACGTCGGCATGCAGCAGATGAGCAGCCGCTTTGTGGAAGCCTACACCAAGCCGCAGTTCTACATGCTCGGCGCCGTCACGGTCAGCGTGCCGATCCTCGACCACGGAGCAGCCAAGAAGGGCTATGCGGCAGCCAGTTCCTGGACAGCCCGGGAGGAAAAGGCGCTGCAGGAGGAAGAGCGCGCGCTCGGCGAGGACGTGCGCACCACACTCGACAATCTCCGTTCCCACCGGCAGTTGCTGGCCCGAACCGCCGAGGCCGTCGCCATGGCCGACGACTTGTTCCAACTCACGGCCGACGATTACGCCAACGGACTCTGCGACATCAATACCTACTCGCTGGCGCAGAACCGGCGCGACAACGCCTACAACCAGTACCTGACGGCGCTGGCGGCATACTGGACCACCTATTACCACCTTTTAACACTGACACAACATGAATAGGCATCTCATCTGTTTCGCCCTGATGGCCACCCTGGCCGCCTGTCAGCCCCGTCCGGCCAAGATGCAGGAAAACCCGCAGGAAGCGGCCGCCCCGGCCGAAGAGCCCGTCGCCGCCGAGCCCCGGAACCAGAACCTGCAGCGGACCATCGAAGCCGAAGGCTTCTCGAGCAAGGGAACCATCGAGGCCGTCACGGAAGTGCCCGTCTACAGCCGCATCAACGAGCAGATCGTCGAATTCAACATTGAACTGGGCCAGCGCATCCGGAAGGGACAGGTGGTCGTGCGCCTCAGCCAAGCGGCCCTGAACGACCGCATCGCACGCGGCCAGGCCGAACTCGAGCGCGCCGAATACCAGTACCAGGCCCTCCTGATGGGCCAGGGATACAAGCGCAACGAAATCGAACTGGCGCCCGAGGACATCCGGAAGCAGGCCCGCATCAACAGCGGCTACAACCTGGCGGCGGCTTCCCTGCAGCAACTGGAGCACGAGCGCAACTACTGCACCATCACCGCGCCGCTGACGGGTGCCGTGAGCCGCATCGACGCCACGCTCTACAGCGCCGCCATGCCCGGCGTCGCGCTCTTCTACATCGTGGACACCGAGCACCTGAAGGTCTGCTTCGACGTGCTGGAAAACGAACTGCACAAGTTCCAGCCCGGCACGAAGATCCAGGTGATTTCCGTGGCCTGGCCGGACGAAGTGCATCCGGCTGTCATCTCGGCCATCAGCCCGGTCGTCGAAAAGAACGGCATGGTCCATCTCGAAGCGACCCTCTCCCCGCATCCGCACCTGATGCCCGGCATGACGGCCATCGTCACCCTTTAATAACGAAGGGCGCCTTGCAGCGCCCTTTCGTTTTAGTTCAGGAGTTCGATCGCAGGATCGAGCTCCTTTTTCAATTTCGGGACGTCGATCTCGAAATAGTGATAGCAGTAGAGATACTTGGGCTTGATGAGGTTGGCTGCCTTGATGAACTCTTCGTCCGTCATGGTGTAAGGGAGATTCTTCGGGAGGAAAGCCAGGTCGATCTTCGGGAGGTCCTGCATTTCGGGGATGGGCTCCGTGTCGCCGGCCAGGTAGACCTTGAAGCCGCCGAAGTTCAGCACGTAACCGTTGCCCACGCCACGCGGGTGGAACAACTCGCCTTTATCATTGTGGCGATTGACGTTGTAGGCCTCCACGGCTGCGATCTCGATGCCCTCCCAGGTGCAGACCTGGTCGTTGGCCAGTACGGTGAAACGGTTGTCCACACGGCCTACGTTCTGGCTTACGATCCAGGTCGTCCGGGGCGTATCGATTTCCTTGTAGGCCTTGGGATCGTAGTGGTCGTAGTGGTTGTGCGTCACCAGGATCAGGTCGGCTTTCGGGTCACCCTTGTAATCGTGGACCTCGCTGTACGGGTCGACATAGATGACTTTGCCACCTATGCCGAACCGTACGGAGGCGTGTCCCAGGACTTCGACCCGAAGGTCGCCCATCGGGGTTTTGAAAACCTTCATATTAATAGCCCGGGTTCTGCTGGGCCCGCATGCCAGGGTTGGCATTCAGCTCACCGTTGTAGATGGGGAGGATGCACTTGTAGAACGAGCGGTCGAACGAACTCTCACGCGTCGTCACCTTCACGTCGGGCGTGGTGTCGTCCATCTTGATGGTGGCGTTGGTGCGGATCAGGTCCCAGAAACGGAGGCCTTCGCCAAAGAGTTCCTTGTTCTTCTCTTCCAGCACCATGGCTGCCGTAACGCCGTTGGCCGGCGGGAGGTTCGGAGAACGTTTGTGAATCTCGCCGTAGTACTCGGAAGCCTTGCTTGCATTGCTGGTGCGGGCAGCTGCCTCAGCTGCGATCAGGTAGATCTCCGAGAGGCGGATCAGCTTGATGTTCACGGCCGACGACGAAGCCTTGCCGTCACCCTTCATATCCTGGTTGCCATAGTACTTGTAGCAGGAGCCCGGACGGTAGTAGTCTTCGCTCTCACCCACCTGGTCTTGGCCCATGATGCCCCAGCGGATATCTTCAGGGTCTTCGCCCAGCAGATCCAGATAGGCCTTGCTGGCCATGAAGATCTGGTTGTTGCGGCCGTTGCCGCCGCCCAGGATGTACTGGGCGCCGAGGCAGCCCGTGTTGCCGAGGTCGCCCTCGTTCACGTTCATACCGAGCTCGAAGATGGATTCAGAGCCGAACTGAGAGGACCAGGAAGCGACCCACTCGTCGTTCGAGTAGAGCTTGTAAACGCCGCTGTTGATAATCTCTTCAGCCAGGGAGAGGGCATTGGAGTAGTTCTCCATATCCATCATCGCACGGGCCTTGAGGGCGCGGTTCGCATAATAGTTGACGAAGCCGTTGCTCTTCTTCTTGGAAAGGCTGGCAGCGGCATCATCGAGGTCGCGGATCACTACGGAATAGACCTCTTCCACGGTGTTGCGCAGCAGCTGGGCACCGGCCGGAACCGTCTTGTCGGCGATGGGAACGCCGTAGGAGCCCTTGTTGTCGTTGTAGCACTTGCCGTAGAGGCGGCACAGGTCATAGTGGACCATCGCACGGATGGTAAGGGCCTGCGCACGGTATTCATCCAGTCCGGTCATCCCTTCTTCCTTGAGGCCGTCGATGTTCTCGATGATGTTGTTGCAGAGCATGATGATGTTGTAGCCGGTGGTCCAGAAGCCGGACATCGAATAGCCGGACACGCTGTGGTTGTAGGCGAACATGTAGTCGTAGCCACGGCCGTTCGACTGGACGGTCAGGTCGCCGCTCTTGGCGTCGCCATAGAGGTTGAAGTTGCGGCCATAGAAACTGGAGTTGGTCATCGCGTCATACAGGCCGTTCAGCATCACCTTCGCATCGGCCTCACTTGTGATAGACAAGGAAGCAGGGGCCTGGTTGGTCGGTTTCACGTCCAGGAAATCCGCACATGAAGAGAGCACCAGGGCCATCGTAGCCAATACAATGAATATCTTTTTCATGGTCATGTCGTATTAAATTAGAAGGAGAATTCAACACCGAACGTATAGGTCCTGGTGATCGGGGTTCCCCAACCCTGGGTACCATAGGCGTTCACCTCGGGATCGCAATATTTCCAGGCGGCAAAGGTCAGCAGGTTCTGGCCGGAGAAGTACAGGCGCACATTCTGCAGGCCGATACGGCCGATGAGAGGTTTCGGCAGGTTGTAACCCAGCGTGACGGTCTTCAGGCGGAGGAAGTTGCCGTTGTGGACGTGGCGCGAAGAATACTGCTCGAAGTCCTCGGAGTCGTTACCGATGATGCGCGGCAGCGAGCCGTTCGGATTGGCATCGGTCCAGCGGTTCTCCCACATGTTGCGAGAACGGATGCGCTCCCAGAAGTAACCGTCGTCGGTGGTGTTCTGCTCGGCACCGTCGTACATCTTGCCGATCTTGTAGTTGAAGTTCAGGGCGAGGGAGAGGCCTCTCCAGCTGAAGTCGGTGTTGATACCGCCGTGCACCAGAGGTACCAGGTCGGCGATGATCACCTCGTCGGCATCGTCGTAGTCGTACACCACGTTGCGGCCGTTGAGCTGGAAGTCGCAGTTCTCGTTGTTCGAGTACCAGATGTTCAGACCAGTCGATTTCTCGACGCCGGCCCATTCGAAGCCGTAGGCGGCCAGCATCGACTCGCCTTCGCGATAGATGAACTGGCAGAGTCCGTCACCGCCCGTCGGGTCGTACCAGATGATGTCCTGGCCGACCGACTCGCCTTCCTCACGATAGAGCTTGGTGACCTTGGATTTGGTGAAGGCGGCGTTCAGGCCCAGCGTCCACTTGAAGTCGGTGGAACGGAGGATGTCGCCGGCGATCTCGACTTCAAAGCCGTGGTTGTTCACCTCGCCGATATTGCGGAGCGTGGAGCTGAAACCCGTTACGCGCGAGATCGGCACGTTCATGAGCAGGTCCTTGGAGTCGCGGTTGAAGAATTCGACGCTACCGGTGAGGCGATTGTCGAAGAAGCCGTACTCGAGGGCCAGGTTGTAGGTGTAGCTCTTCTCCCAACGGAGGTCGTCGGAAGCCACGTTGCTCAGGATACCACCCGGGGATGCGAAGTAGTTGTAGCCGTATGCGGCGAGGGCGCGCCAGCCGTAGTTGCTGCTCGGAAGCGTACCGTTGATACCGTAGGATGCGCGGAGACGCAGGTTGCTCACCACGTCCTGGCTCTGCATGAAGGCCTCGTTGCTGATGCGCCAGGAACCGGCCACCGACCAGAAGTTACCCCAGCGGGTCAGAGGGCTCAGGCGGGAGGAACCGTCACGACGGAACGAACCAGACACGTAGTAGCGGTTGTCGTAGTTGTATTCGGCGCGGGAGAGGATGGACATCATCGAGTTGCCCCAGCTGTAGGCGTTGGCGTCGAGCACGCCGGCCGTTGCCACGGTGTGGAGGGCGGACGTCGAGAGGTTCTTGCCTTCCGAACGGCTGAAGCGCGTGTTGTTGCGCTCTGCCTCGAAGCCGGCCAACAGGTTGAGGTTGTGGGCTCCGAACGACTTGTTATAGGAGAGGGTCGTCGAAGACACGATCTTGCGGACTTCGGTGTCCATCGCAATGGCGCGGGCTACTGCCTGGCCGTCCACGGTCGGCGCGTTGAAGTGTTCGGCGCTAATGTAGTACTCATCCTTCGTGTCGGTGTTGTCGAACGAGAAGATGGTCCGGGCGTCGAGGCCGTCGATGATGTGGACCGTCAGGGCTTCGTTGATCGAGGTCTTGAGGGTCTTCGAGTCGTTGCTCCACTTGGAGTTGTAGTAGAGGTTGTTCTGTCCGTAGCTGCCATAACGGGCCGTCCAGTCCTCGCCGGTCTTGTAGTCGGTCGGCCAGTAAAGGCCCCACAGGAGGCTTCGGGTCTGCATGAAGAGGTTGGAGCCGTTGTTCCAGGTATCGTTGTAACCCGAACGGTCGGTGCTGGCGATGTTGATGTTGGTAGCCAGTTCCACGTGCTTGCCCACCTTCTGGTTGAGGTTCACGCGGCCCGCGATACGGTCGAAGTGGTTGATCTTCACGCGGCCCTGCTCCTTCGTGTACGAGAGGGAGGTGTAGTAGGTAGCCACGTCGGAACCGCCGCTGACGCTCAGGTCGTAGGTCTGGTAGACACCGGTGCCGAAATACGCCTTCTCCCAGTCGAAGTATTTGCCGCCGCGGCCGGAGTTGTCGTATTCCACCACCTGAACAGGATCATAGCGTCCCGTACCGGAGGCGACGAAGTCGTAACCATGCTTGTTGAACTTAGTCTTCATGCGGGAGATGGCGTTCGCGGAAGAAGCGGCCGCATCGCCCTTGTTCTTGCTTGTCCAGTAGTAGTTGTAGTCCCAGAAAACCTCATAGAGCATCTGCACGCTCTGCTCGGTGGTAGCGGGGTCGTAGTTGACCCAGGCCCAGTCGGGGGAGATACCCACCGAGGCCTTGAAGGCGACCGTCGGGCGGCCCGTCTTGCCTCGCTTGGTGGTGACCAGGATCACGCCGTTGGCGGCGCGGGAGCCGTACAGCGAGGAGGCGGCGGCATCCTTCAGCACGGTGATTGACTCGATGTCGGACGGGTTGAGGGTGCTCATCACGTTGTTGGTCGAATAGGTGTAGTCGCTCATCTGTCCGATGTCACCCGAGATGGCGGGCACACCGTCGATGACATAGAGCGGCTCGTTCGACGCGTTCATGGAACCGATACCGCGGATACGGATGCTGGTGGTCGAACCGGCCTGGCCGGAAGATGAGGACATCTGGAGGCCGGCGACCTTGCCGTTCAGTGCGTTTTCAAAGGAAACGGTCGGCACGTCCTTGATGGACTCCTGCTTCACTACGGAAGCGGCACCGGTGTAGGTGCCCTTCTTCGCCGTACCGTAGGCCACGACGATGGTCTCTTCCAGTGCTTCTGCATTAGGCGCCAGGGCGGCGTCGATAACTTTCCGTCCGTTGACCACCACTTCCAGGTCGTTGAAACCGATGGAAGAGAAGATCAGGACAGCATTGGCCGGCACGTTGTCGAGTGTGTACGTACCGTTTTCGCTGGATGCGACGCCCGTCATGGTGCCCTTCACCACGACACTGGCGAAGGGGATGGGCGAACCGTCCTGTGAAGAAGTCACCTTGCCGGTGACCCGGATCTGCGCAAAAACAGTGCTGCATGTGAGCACCATCAGCGCAAGGATTACAAGTTTCTTCATAAGCAGTAGGTATTTGTGAAAAATTGGATTTTTCGCTAATCTTTACAAATTTATACAAAAAAATTTGCAAAAACCAGCAACCTGCCGCGAAAAATGTAAAAAAGCTTCAGCTGACCAGCATTGCGACGCAGTAGGAGAGGCCGACGAGGGAGACAAGGGTGGTGGCGCCGGTCATCACTGCGTCGCGCTCGGCGGGGCCGAGCTGGCGGCGGAACTGACGGGAGACCAGGTGGGTAAAGGCCAGGCATTCGAGTACGTAGATCAGGACACCGATCCAGCGGCCCTGGGCGGCCAGGACGACGGCCGGGCTCAGGACCCAGACGATGAGCAGGATCCGATAGAGGCGGTCGGTCCATTCCTGTCCCACCACGCAGGCCAGCGTCTTGCGGCCGGCCGGCAGATCGCGCGCGATGTCGCAGCCGTTATTGGAGAACATGTTGATAGCCATGCCGAACATGGACGGCAGCGCTTCCACGAGCACGAAGTAGTCGAGCACGCCCGTCTGCAGGTAGACCCCGGTCAGCGGGATGAGGCCGCCCATCACGAAGCCGCAGAACACTTCGCCCAGCGGCAGGTAGGACAGCGGATGCTTGCCGAATGCATACCACGACAGCACCAGCGTGCCGATGGCGCCGATGACCAGCGGTACGATGCCACCCTTCCAGACGATGTAGGCCGCCGGGATGAGGGCCACGACCAGGAACCAGACGCCGATGCGGTAGGCCGCCCGGGGATCGAGGCCGTAGACGATGACCGCGTCGGAGGCGTCCGGCGAGTTTTCCAGCGTGTCGGTGCCTTTCACGAAGTCGGAATAATCGTCGAAGGCGTTGACCGCCGACTGCATGAGGATGACGGCGACGTAGAAGCAGATGACCATGAGCGGATCAAGCGTTCCCACCCGGTGGAAACTGATAGCCATCGCGATGGTGGCCGGAATCACGGAGCCGGGCCAGGTATGGGGCGCGGCCAGGTTGACGACGTCGACGAGACGTGTCTTGTGGTATCGTTCGTTCATAGTCAAGCCAAAAGGTTGGGTACAAAGATAAACATTATTATCTTTGCGGCCGATTTTAAACGATACCGCCATGAAACAAGCATACGTTTTTCCGGGACAAGGGTCCCAGTTTACGGGAATGGGGCAGGAGCTATACGTCCGCGAGCCGGTCGCGCGCGACCTGTTCGACGCCGCCGACAGCATCCTCGGCTTCGGCCTGCGCGAGACCATGTTTACCGGTGACACCGAGGACCTGAAGGCCACGAAGGTCACGCAGCCCGCCGTGTTCCTCCACTCCGTGGCGGCGGCCCTCAGCAACCGCATCGAGCCCGACATGGTGGCCGGCCATTCGCTAGGCGAATTCTCCGCCCTGGTGGCCGCCGGCGCCCTCTCCTTTGAGGAGGGCCTGCGGCTGGTCTCCATCCGCGCCCATGCCATGCAGCGCTGCTGCGAAGCCGTTCCCGGCACTATGGCCGCCATCGTCGGCGGTACCACCACGGCCGAACTGGTCGAGGAAGTGTGCAGCCAGACGCCCGGCATCGTCGTGGCAGCCAATTATAACAGCGAAGCCCAGATCGTGATCTCGGGCGAAACCGAAGCCGTGGCTGCAGCCTGTGCGACCCTCAAGGAACGCGGCGTCAAGCGCGCCCTTCCGCTGCAGGTGGGCGGCGCCTTCCACTCTCCGCTGATGGAGCCGGCCCGCCAGGAACTGGCCGAGGCCATCGAAAAGGCGGACTTCCACACGCCCCGCTGCCCGATCTACCAGAACGTGGATGCGCTCCCGCACACCGATCCGGCCGAGATCCGGCACAACCTGCTCATGCAACTTACCTCGCCGGTGCGCTGGACCCAGACCGTGCGCAACATGGTAGCCGACGGCGCCGCCCGCTTCACCGAGGTCGGCCCGGGCTCCGTACTGCAGGGCCTGGTCGGCAAGACAGCCCCGGATGTGGAAACAGATTCTATTGCGTGAGGAACTCGTAGAGCGCTGTCACGTCCTCCATGTTTTCGAAATCGACGTTGTGATCCTTGAGATACGCGTCGATTTCTGCTTTCTTGGACGGGAAGCACTTCTGGAAATTCTTCTTGTTGGACATCAGCACCCGGTTGTCCTTGTACAGATAGGGGATGACCTTGTACTTGAAGGGGGTCTTCTGGTCGACGCCCAGCGTGTACATGGTGCCGTTCTGCTGGATGGTGCCGATGGTGGTGACGGAGGTGGTCTGCGAAGCCATGCCGTAGGCGCCCTTCTTCTCGGTTTCGAAGAAGGAAGTGCGGCGCACGGCGCCCAGCGACACGTCTTCGTTCGTGCGCAGCAGCTCCACATAGCCGTATTTGCTCTTGATGAAGGTCCGGTTCCGGATGGTGGCCCGGGTCACCTGGTCTTCGTTGGTCAGCACCTGGTAGTCGCCCTCGGGCGATACGAAGTAGATGCGCTGCTCGATGGTGGAGATGTTGATGGGCCCGCGCGAGAAGGTGCCGTCGTTGAAGATGATCACGCCGGCCTGGAAATCGGGCACGACGAACTTGACGCTGTCGAGCAGGTATTGTTGCAGGTCTTCGCCCCTCTGGTGGGAGACCACGTCCTGGGCGGACAATGTCGTGCCGCACAGCAACAGCAGGAAAAAGAGGTATTTGATTTTCATTTTCGGTCAAATTGTTGTGTAAAAATAAAAAAACTAAGTTTAATCACAAAAAATAGGTATCTTTGACAGAATTTTTACCTTGGGTAAAAATGCGAGAACAGTGCCAAAACTAAAAATTCATATTCATCAATATCATGGCTAAAGAAAAGAAATTCATCACCTGTGATGGCAATTTTGCCGCGGCTCACGTGGCATATCTCTTCAGTGAGCACGCGGCCATCTATCCTATCACCCCGTCTTCCACCATGGCCGAACTCGTCGACGAGTGGGCGGCCTTCGGCAAGAAGAACATGTTCGGGGAAGTTGTCAAAGTAACTGAGATGCAGAGTGAAGGCGGAGCCGCCGGTGCCGTGCACGGCTCGCTCCAGGCAGGCAGCCTGACCACTACGTTCACCGCGTCCCAGGGCCTCCTCTTGATGATTCCCAATATGTACAAGATCGCGGGCGAGCTGCTCCCGACCGTCTTCCACGTGTCGGCGCGCACCCTCGCCGCCCAGTCCCTCTCCATCTTCGGCGACCACCAGGATGTGATGAGCGTGCGCCAGACCGGTTTCGCGATGCTGGCCTCCGCCAGTGTACAGGAAGCCATGGACCTGGCTGCCGTGGCGCATCTGGCCACCCTCAAGTCGAGCGTGCCGTTCGTGCACTTCTTCGACGGTTTCCGCACTTCCCATGAGATCCAGAAGATCGAGATGCTGGAAGCGGAAGACCTCCGTCCGCTCGTGAGCGACAAGGCCCTCGCGCAGTTCCGCGCCAAAGCCCTGAACCCGAACAAGCCCGTCACCCGCGGTACCAACCAGAATCCCGACGTGTTCTTCCAGGCCCGCGAGGCATCGAACCCGTACTATGAGGCTGTGCCCGACATCGTGGCCCGCTACATGGGCGAGATCAGCGAGCTGACCGGCCGCCACTACCTGCCGTTCGACTACTACGGCGCTCCCGACGCCGAGAACGTCATCATCGCGATGGGTTCCGTCACCGAGACCATCAAGGAGACCATCGACTATCTGGCCGAGACCCGCGGCGAGAAGCTGGGCCTCGTGACGGTGCGCCTGTACCGCCCGTTCTCCGCGAAATATTTCCTCCGTGCCCTCCCGAAGAGCGTCAAGCGCATTGCCGTGCTCGACCGCACCAAGGAACCGGGCGCGCTGGGCGAACCCCTCTACCTCGACGTCAAGAGCGTGATCGCCGACATGGGCGAGAACGCCCCGATGATCGTCGGCGGCCGCTACGGCCTGTCTTCCAAGGACACCAGCCCGGCCCAGATCATCGCCGTGTTCGACAACTTCAAGCTGCGTGAACCGAAGAACGGCTTCACCATCGGCATCGTCGACGACGTGACCTTCAAGTCGCTCCCGCTCAAGGAGGAAGTCTCCATCGTGAAGAAGGGCACCTACGAGTGCAAGTTCTTCGGCCTGGGCTCCGACGGTACGGTGGGTGCCAACAAGAACACCATCAAGATCATCGGCGACCACACCCCGAAATACTGCCAGGGCTACTTCGACTACGACTCCAAGAAGTCCGGCGGCTACACCTGCTCGCACCTGCGCTTCGGCGACCAGCCGATCCACGCGCCGTACCTCGTGTCGACCCCCGACTTTGTGGCCTGCCACGTGCCTTCCTACCTCTATAAGTATGATGTGCTCAAGGGCATCAAGGAGGGCGGCTCGCTGCTGCTCAACAGCCTCTGGGATACCGAGGAGACCTTCAAGCGCATCCCCGACTTCGTGAAGAAGACCATCGTGGACAAGCACATCAAGCTCTACCTGATCAACGCTACGAAGATCGCGGCCGAGATCGGCCTGGGCGGCCGCACCAACACCATCCTGCAGAGCGCCTTCTTCAAGATCACGGGCATCATCCCGTACGAGGAGGCCGTGGCCTACATGAAGAAAGCCATCGACAAGTCCTATGGCAAGAAGGGAGAAAACGTGGTGAAGATGAACTACGCGGCCGTGGACCGCGGCGGCGACTACGTGGAGGTCGAGATTCCGGCATCCTGGAAGAACGCCACCGGCAAGTTCGTCAACGCGAACTACAACCGCCTGGCCCCCGAATTCATCCGCAACGTGGCCGACGTGGTGGCATCCCAGAATGGCAACGACCTGCCCGTGAGCACGTTTGCCGGTGAGATGGTGGACGGCACGATTCCCGCCGGCACTGCCGCTTACGAGAAACGCGGCATCGGCGTGGAGGTGCCCGAGTGGAACCCCGCCAACTGCATCCAGTGCAACCAGTGCTCGTTCGTCTGCCCGCACGCTGCCATCCGCCCGTTCCTGATGACCCCCGCCGAGGGCGAGAAAGCCCCTGCCGGCATCAAGCGCAAACCGGGCATCGCCCAGTTCAAGGAATACACCTTCACGATGCAGGTCTCCCCGGCCGACTGCACAGGTTGCGGCAACTGCGCCGACGTGTGCCCGGCCAAGGAGAAGGCCCTCGTGATGAAGAGCTACGACAGCCAGACCGCCGAGCAGGCCAATTTCGACTACCTGCACGCCAACGTGGGTTACAAGGACAACGTGGCGCCCAAGGCCCAGAACGTGAAGAACTCCCAGTTCGCACAGCCGCTCTTCGAGTTCTCCGGCGCCTGCGCGGGCTGCGGTGAGACCCCGTACATCAAGGCCATCACCCAGCTGTTCGGCGACCGCATGATGGTTGCCAACGCCACGGGCTGCTCATCCATCTACAGCGCCGCGTTCCCGTCCTCGCCGTTCTGCAAGAACGCCGAAGGCCACGGCCCGGCCTGGCAGAACTCCCTCTTCGAGGACAACGCCGAGTTCGGCCTGGGTCTCCACCTGGGTTCCGACCGCGTCCGCGAGACCGTCGCGCGCCTGATGCGCGAAGGCATGGAGTGCAACTGCTGCTCGTCCGAGATCAAGACGCTGTTCGAACAGTGGCTCGCCGACCGCAACAACGCCGCGGAGACCCGCCGCATCTGCGACGCCCTCGTCCCGCTGATGAAGGAGTGCGGCTGCGACATCTGCAAGCAGCTCCTCGAGCTCCAGAACTTCATCCCGGCCCGCAGCCAGTGGGTGTTCGGTGGTGACGGCTGGGCCTACGACATCGGCTACGGCGGACTCGACCACGTGCTCGCTTCCGGCGAGAACGTGAACGTCCTCGTGCTCGATACCGAGGTGTACTCCAACACGGGCGGCCAGTCGTCGAAGTCGACGCCGGCCGGCGCCGTGGCGAAGTTCGCCACCAGCGGCAAGAAGATCCGCAAGAAAGACCTGGGCATGATGGCCATCAGCTACGGCTACGTCTATGTGGCGCAGGTGGCGATGGGTGCTTCGCAGGCGCAGTTCCTCAATGCGATCAAGGAGGCCGAGGCCTACGACGGCCCGTCGCTGATCATCGCCTACGCACCGTGCATCAACCACGGTCTGAAAGCGGGCATGGGCCACAGCCAGATGGAGGAGAAGCGTGCCGTCGAATGCGGTTACTGGCACCTCTACCGCTACAACCCGGCCCTCGAAGCCGAAGGCAAGAACCCGTTCACGCTCGACAGCAAGCCCGATCCCGACTGGAGCAAGTTCCAGGACTTCCTCAAGGGCGAGGTCCGCTACGCTTCGCTGATGAAGTCGTTCCCCGAGAATGCCGCCGAACTCTTCGCCAAGACCGAAGAATTCGCCAAATGGCGCCTCGGCACCTACAAGCGCCTCGCCGGCGTGGAGTAGGCCTACGTTCTTCTTTAGCAGAATCTTTGGATGCCCGGTGTCAGCCGGGCATCCTTTTTTGTATATTTGTAGCATGCAGACACGTATCCCCAACAATATGATCCCGTTCTCAGATATCAAAGGCGTCCGTGTGGGTAATGCCCAGGATCCGGAGGCCGCCACAGGCGTCACCGTTTTCCGGCTTACGACACCTTCTCCGGCTGCTGTAAGTGTTTTTGGCGGAGGACCGGCCTCCCGGGAGACGGAGACCATCGCCCCGGAGCGTCCGCATCCCCTGAATGCGCTGGTTTTCTCCGGTGGATCGGCTTATGGACTCGCTGCGGCAGATGGCGTCATGCGCTCCCTGGAAGCCCACGGCGTAGGTTATGAAACCGGATTCGCCCGGGTCCCCATCGTCTGTCAAAGTTGTATCTATGATTTGGGATACGGCAGTGCTTCCATTCGCCCCGATGCCGATATGGGTTTTGCCGCTGCGGAGGCAAGCTTCCAGGCCAACGCTCCGGTCAGTGGGAACGTGGGCGCGGGTACCGGCGCAACCGTTGGGAAAGCCGGAGGCATGAAACGGGCGCAGAAGGCAGGGATCGGGTATGCCGCGCTGCAGATGGGCGCGCTCCAGATAGGTGTGGCGGTGGTCCTTAACAGTTATGGCGATATCTTCTACGAAGGGAAAAAGATTGCCGGCATGCTTACAGAGAACCGCGATGCCTTTGCCGATCCCCAAGAGTTCATCCTCTCCCTGCAGGGGAACAATATCTTCACCAGCACTGCGAATACAACCCTTGCCGCCGTTTTTACCAACGCGGATTTCTCGCCCTCCCAGCTCAAGCACCTCAGCCAGATGGCATCAGCCGGCATGGCGCGTAGCATCAACCCCGTTTTCACCACCGCAGACGGAGATACCGTCTATGCCATTTCAGTCGGAGAACAGGCCGACAAGGTGGATGCCAACCTGGACGTAGTCGGCCACCTGGCCGCGCAACTGCTTCAGGACGCCATCGCTGATGCCGTCCGTTCAGCTGTAGTAACGGAGTAAAATTGTTCGCAGAATCTCCGCCCCGAAGGTAAAATATTTTTATTTGGATATTTCATCGAAAAAATACTACCTTTGCAGTCCCAAAGATGGTGGATGTAGTTCAGCTGGTAGAGCATCGGATTGTGGTTCCGAGTGTCGTGGGTTCGAGTCCCATCATCCACCCGCTAATCGCCGAGCCTTTCAGGCCCGGCGATTTTTTTGCAGGTGGATGATGGGACTTGGGCCGCAAGCGGCCCTTTTGTCTACCCCACCCCTGCCCCTCCCGATGGGAGGGGACGCCGCAGAAGCGGCGGGCGCCTGACGGCGCTTAACTGGGATCAGCGCTAAAACCAGGTGGACGAATGGTTTGTTCTTAGAAATAGATATATAGCAACCCCAAAAACGTTGTCCATGATCATCTACGCCGGAAAGCGATTATAATAAGGTCCGCGTGGACAACCCCACCATTTGGGTCGCATTGTCCATACTCTCTGCCCCCAGACGCTCTCTGGCGGCCATTCATTTGGACAACGATTTTCATCTTGCATCTTCGGAAATCTCATTTATGCGCGACACAGACGATTGATCTGTCCCGTCTGTGTCGATAGGCGAACTCGGTCAATATCGGTTCCAAACATCTTGTGACACTGACAAAGCGACGCATTCATCTGTGTCGCGCGAAGGCGGACGCCGCAGAAGCGGCGGGCGCCTAACGGCGCGAAGTCTCGCGAGGGCATTTTGAACGGAGGCTGACACTCTGTGAACGCAGTGTGACATTATTTGCTGCGGCAATTGCTATCTTCGTAGCCATAATGATTCATACTGATATGATGATCAAGCAAAAAGAAGTGTACGAGACTCCAGACATGACAGTCGTGGAGCTGAAAACGCAGAACATCATCTGCCAGAGTATCACTGCAACAATGAATGGGACATTTGAGGAGATTCCTGTCTAACGAAAAGAAGAGCAATGAAAACAAAGAGTATCCTCAGGACGCTGACCTTTGCCATGCTGATGCCCGCCATACTGTTGACTACTGCTTGCAGCAACATCAACGACAATGAAGACACGAACAAGAAAGGCTATACCCTTCCCGTAACCGTCAACGTAACCCGTCAGGACGACGACACCGCCACCAAAGCCACGTATAACGAAACGGACAAGAAGCTCGAATTCAGCTCGGGCGACCAGTTGTTTGTAAGGGGTTGGAATACTAGCAGTGGCGGATCCGGTCTTTTTGCCGGCACGCTGACGTGGACCTCCGGCGGAACATTCAGCGGCACTATTACTGTTGAGAATAAGTCGTATTCCGGTGATGCCGATGCGCTTTTCACGGAAGCCCAATATGTAGAAGCCATACTGCTGCCTGCCGGCTACGGGCCCAAACAATATTTATCAATCTTGTATGGTGAAGGTTATGATGCAGCCCTTATATTCTCTCCTGAAGTCGCTATTGCCGACTCGAAGGCTACAGCTGTAGAGCAGTTCAGCCGTGAGTATGCATATGGATATAACAACGGCTTTGCCCTGAGTCCCCAAAATGCCATTCTCCACTTCACCATCACCGGATTGTCGGCCTCTACTGCAGTCAATGTAAAATTAATTGATAATAATAGTGCTACTATTAGTGGATCGGTAACAACTAATGCTTCAGGCTCAGCAACATTTGCTATAGGGATAAGCGGTAATACTGATTTAAATAGTCTCGCCCTGACAGTGGGAGGCTATGCCATCACACTCACCACCAGCAGTAAAACGCTCGAAGCGGGCCATATCTATAATATCACCAGGAGTCTAAGTCCTATATCTTTTGCCACAACCTCAGACCTTGGCAAGGTCATTGGAGCCAACGGCAACATCTACGTCGATGCCGCCGCCGCTACAACAGCCGGTACCACCGCTGTGGCCATGATTGCCTACGTGGGCAGCGCCACGGGCGAAGCCGCTCCCTACAACCATGGTCTGGCCCTCGCGTTGAGCGATGCCAGCAACGGTAACAAATGCATGTGGAAAAGTCCGAGCAGCCTGGTTCACGCCTACCAGGCCACCAGCGCCAGTTTCGCCTGCGAGAGCGGTCTGCAGTACAACAGTTATACCCCCGATCACAACACCGATATCTATCCCGCTTTCAAGGCAGCTATGGCCAATAACGGCACAGCCGCCCCCACGGGATGCTCTGCCTGGTTCCTGCCTACGGGATATCAGTGGAATCAGATGATTAACGCCTGTAAGAATGTGTTAGGCACTAAGAACAGCTGCGAGGATCTGCGCGATGGCTTCAGCGGCATTGGCGGAACGAATTTGCAGTGGGGCAACTACTTCTCGTCTACGGAGTGGGATGAATACAACGCGTGGTACTACTATTTCTACAACGGCAAGTGGGGCGGCATCTATAAGTACAACAGCTGCTATGTTCGTTCAGCCCTCGCCTTTTAATTGTCAGAATTTCCAGTTGAAGCCGAGGAGGATGAGGCGGCGGTTGTGGAGGGTTTTCTCCGTCCATGCTTCCTTCTGGTCTTCGGAGATATATTCCGCCTCGACGGGCATGTCGAGAAGATCGCGTCCCTCCAGGGAAATGATGAAGTGCTTGAATTCTTTCTGGGCCCGGGTGTTCAGCACACAGTATTGCTTGAACAAGGCGAAGAAGGTGGCCACGGCGCTCTGGTACTTGATGTTGGTCGAAAGGGTCCAGCCTTTCGGCAGGTGGCCGGTGATGTCGGCCGTCAGGCGCCAGTCGTTCGTTTTCTTGACCTTGTCGCTGTCGCGCCAGGTCCGGACGGTGTAGTTGTACTCCACGCCCAGATTGGCAGTGATCATCTTTCCGCGCCAGCCCACCTTCGGTGAGACATTGAAGGTACGGCTGTCGGCGCCGTTCAACCAGGTAAAGACCTTGTAGTTCCGGTGGTCGATCTCCTCCTTGAACCAGGTCTGCTCGATCTCGTCGAGGCGACGCAAATAAGCGAACGCACTGCTTGCGACAAAGCGCTTGTAGGTGAAGTCATAGCTCAGCTTGTTCGTTCGCGTGCGGGTGGAACGGAGCGACTCGGAGCCGCGGTACAACTGCTCAATGTAGCCGCCGCTGCGGTCGAACCAGCAGACTTGCAGGTAGGTCGGATGCTTGAGGGAGATTTCATTGGAGAGGGAGAGCCGATGGCGCGGATTGATTCTCCATTCGATGCGACCGTTCCCCACAGGACGGGGATTCTGCCATTTGAATGCTTGGGTATGGGTCGAATCGGTGAGCTTGCGCCCGTAAAACGAGAACGCATAGTCCACATGAATCCGGAACTTTTTCCAGTTGAAGTCCGCTACCAGGTAGGGCTGGAAATCCAGGGAGGCGAAGTGGAACCACTCCCTGATCTGGACAGAGTCCCGCCACACGGGATTCTCTACCGACGCTTCCGGATCGAGTGTATAGCCACTGTTGTCATGCCGGGAGCTGATGGCGGTAAAACGAAGTCCGGGATTGACCATCAGCCGCGTCGAACGGCTGTTGAGCAGGGAATCCCGGTAATGGACGATCCCCTTGAACGTGGAGATACGGGAGTGCGGCGTGAGCTTGTAGCAAGTGAGCCAGGCATCTTCTTCTTCCGAGATATCGCCAGGCTGTATGCCGATGGTGGTATATATCGTCTGTTGCTGCTTGTCGTTCATATCGAACGAAAACTCGCTGGAGAGGACGCGACGCGCAAGACCGTTCAGTTCGTGCGATGTGCGCACGCCTGCGCCCGCTGTATGTTCCCATGTGAAGGGAGCTTCCTGCGATAAGCTCTCTTTCAGCGATTTCCAACCGGCCCTGTAGGTCAGGTTGCTGCTCGCCTTGTAGTTCAGGTTATAGCGGGCCCAGAATGCAAGGCGGTGACCAGGAGCAGGCTGCCACGTGATATCCGAACGATACTGTGCGCTGACGGGCAGTTCCTCGTTCATCTTCACGATGGCGTTCATGTCTAACCTGTCGAGATCTGTCTTGTCGGAATCGGATTTGTCGTCGATCACGGAAATGGCGATATGGTAGTTGTCGGTCGACTTATACTCCACTTTCCCTTCCAGCAGGGAAGTCCACTGGAAGTTGGGGGTTTTGTAATTGACCCGCAGGGTGCTCTGCCCCAGCTCATGCCAAATGGCCTTCGGCAATCCTTCCTCCTCAAAAATCTCTCCCCGCAGGCTTTTCACCGCACCGACCCCGCCCGTCACATTGACACTCCCCGACCACTGCGCCCGTAGGACAGGCGTAGAGAGCAGCGTCAGCAGCAGAACGAAGGACAGGCGAAGGCATCTCATTTTTCACAAAGTTAAGAAAAAAGAGACGAAATGCGTAGCTCGTCGCGCAGAATTACATCGCGGTGAAGCGCACGGCCGAGGAGTGGCCGTTGGCGTCGATGACGGTCAGCACATGGGGGCCGGGGGCGGGGACGATCTTGATCTTGTGCTCGCCGTGGGTGGTTTCGCCGAGGTAGGTACCGTCAAGGTGCCAGTAGAGGGTGGCTTGGGGGTCGCTGTGGGCAGCGGCGCAGATGATGCCCTGGCTGCGGGCGTCGAGGGCCACGGGTGCCGCCACGCCCATGCCGTCCTGCGGATAGATGATCTCCACGACGCCGGAGCGGCGTGAGCCTGCGTAGTCCGGATGGAACGGCGGCAGCGGGCGGTAGTCGCTGTGGCTCTTCATGTAGTACCATTCCTGCGCCGGCGGCAACACGAAGCGCGACACATGCTGGATCTCGGCCACGGGCCAGCAGTCGCTGTCGACCTGCCAGCGCCCCTCTGGATCGAGGTGCACCAGCTTGTGGTACGGGCACGGATCGGGCCGCCCGGGCGCACGCGGCGCCCATTCCACCACCACGCCGTCGGCCTCGCACAGGTCGGTAGCCGGATGCCCGCTCAGGCGACAGCAGACCACCTCTTCCAGCTCGTCGGAAGGCCGCTCGAACCAGCCCGTGGCCGGCAGCAGGCCGAACAGGTCGAACAACACCGGGGCGGCGTAGCCCACGCCGGTCAGCAGCGGGCGGCCTTCGCCGTCCGCATTGCCCACCCAGACCGCCACCACATACTCGGGCGTGGCGCCCACTGCCCAGGCGTCGCGGTTGCCGTAGCTCGTGCCCGTCTTCCAGGCGACGGTGCGGCTGGAATGGAATGTGTGCCAGTCGCCTTCCTCTTCCGGCCGGTTGACCTCGGTCAACGCATCGAAGGTGCACCAGACGGCGCCGCGGGAGAGGGGATAGTTCCGCCAGACCGGCTCGTCCTGCAGCCGTCGCGCCATCGCCGCATAGACCGTGGCCAGGTCGGCGAGCTTGATCTCCGCACCGCCCAGGATGAGTGAAAGGCCGTAGGTGTCGGCGCCGCGCGTGATGGTGGTGAAGCCGGCGCGCTGCAGCAGGTCGATGAATTTCTCGACGCCGTATTCGTAGAGCATCCGCACAGAAGGCACGTTGAGGGACCGGCGGATGACTTCGCGGGCCGGGACGGCGCCGTCAAAGGTATGGTTGAAGTTATTGGGTGTGAAATCCTTGTAGTGGAACGGGATGTCGGACACCAGCATCCCGGGCAGGATCTGCCCCTCGTCGAGCATCGCGCCGTAGAGCAGAGGCTTGAGCGTGCTGCCGCTGCTGCGGGGTGCCTGCGCCACGTCCACATTCTCGCCGTGCTGCTTCGCATGTCCGACATTGCCCACGTATGCCAGGGGTTCGCCGCTGTGCACGTCGAGGATGAGGGCGGCGACGTTGAACACCTGGTTGGTGGCGAACACTTCGGCGTGGCGGCGGACCACCGCTTCTGCCCGCTGCTGCAGCGAGTAATCGATGTGGCTTTGGAACAGCCGGTCGCCCTGCTGTTTGCGGAGGGTTTCCAGGTAATGGTATGCGATTTCTGGCAGCGCCACGGGCTTTTCTGGCAGCGGTTCCTCCTTGGCCAGTTCGCATTCCAGCGCATCTATGTATCCCGCGGCGCACAGTTTGTCGAGCAGGAAGTCGCGCTTGGCCAGCAGTGCGTCGCGGCGGCTGCCGGGATGGATGAGGGCCGGGGCATTGGGCAGCACGGCCAGCGTGGCGCTCTCCGCCCAGGAGAGTTCGTCGGCAGGCCGGCCGAAATAGCGCCAGGCGGCCGCTTCAAGTCCCACCACATTGCCGCCAAAAGGCGCGTGGGCGGCGTACAGGGCCAGGATCTCATCTTTGCTGCGGTAGCATTCCAGTCGAATGGCGAGCACCATCTCCCAAATCTTTTCCGCTATCGTGCGGGGCGGGTTGCCGCGGCTCAGGCGGATGGTCTGCATGGTGAGGGTGCTGGCGCCGCTGCGGACTTCGCCGCTGTGCAGGTTGAGGCGCAAGGCGCGTGCGATGGCAAGCGGATCGACGCCGGGATGGTACCGGAACCGTTTGTCCTCGAAGGTGATCAGGGCACGCGCGAATTTCTCGGGAACGGTGTCGGATGCGGGGAAGCGCCACTGCCCGTCGGCGGCGATGCGGGCGCCCAGCAGATGCCCGTCGCTGCTCTCCAGTACCGCGCTCACCGGGTCGTCGAAGAGTTCCCCGGGACGCAGCAGCCACGCCACCAGTGCGAACCCGGCGATAATCGCCAGCAACAGCATCAGATTCTTGTTCCTTTGCACCCGATTATTATTATATTTGTATTCTGTTACCAAGTGACAAAATTAGTAAAAAACCTAAGCATATGAAAAGAATCACTTCCTTCCTGAGCCTTGCGCTCACCTTGTTCGCACTCGCTGCCTGCGGCGGCGGGAATGCGGGCGTGGAGAGCGTGGCCGACATCTCCCGGGAGATCCGGGTGGACGACCCCGTGACGGTGCATCTGTACGATGCCTTCTCCATGAAAGACAGCGAACAGGCGGCGGAAGCAGCCAAAAAGGCCATCTCCATCTCCCCGAAAGTGGATTTCGAAGTCCAGGTGGTCGATCCGCAGACCCTCTGCATCGTGCCGGTGGCCCCGCTGGACTACAACACGACGTATAAGGTGACGGCCGATTTCGGCGCCATCGGCGGCTCGTCGGTCGGCAAGAAGACCTACGAAGTGAAAACGCTCGCGCCGGTGCTGCTCTTCGACTACAGCAAACTGACCGGCTATCCCGACATGGAGAACCGCTACCACATCGATCTGGAAGTCTCCTCTTCGGAGCCCCTCGACGGCAAATACCTTGAGAGCGGCTTCTCGGTGAAGGGCGCCGACGCCCAGTTGGCCTGGGTCCACAGCGACGACGGCCGCACCCATACCGTGACCGTGGGCAACATCCCGGCGGGTGACAAGAAAAGTACGGTGGAACTCGTGCATAACTGGCCGAAATACGCAGCCGAAGGCTCCCGCAAGTTCGACGTGCCCGCCAAGGGCGTGTTCAGCGTGATCGACAGCGAAGTCAAGGCCGATCCGTACGGCTTCGAGATCGCCTTCTCGTCGGCCCTCGATCCCAAACAGGATTTCAAGAGCCTCGTCTCGATGCCCGGTGCCGGCCGCCTCTCGTTCATCGTCAAGGAGAACGTGCTGAAGATCTCTCCGGCCGTGCAGGCGGAAGACAAGCAGTTCATCTCGGTGAGCAAAGCCATCCGCAGCGTGAAGGGCGACAAGCTGGAGGAAGATTTCGACCGCTGGTTTGAGATTCCGAGCGGCGACCCCATGGTGAAGTTCCTCTCCCGCGGCGCGGTGCTGCCCTCCTCGGGCGGCATGAACCTGCCCTTCCAGGCCATCAATTATGCGAAGGTGCGCGTGCGCGTAAAGAGAATCTATGAGAACAACGTGCTGCAGTTCCTCCAGGACAACCGCCTGGGCGAGACTTACTGCTATACGGACAATGTGGCGCGCGTGGTGCTCGATACGACCCTGGTGCTGGGCGAGCCCAACTCGGCGAAGCTCCGGAACCTCAATACCTACGGCTTGAACGTGGCCGACCTGGTGAAGGTCGAGCGCGGTGCCATCTACCGCATCGAGATCCGCGGCACCGAGCCGCTGGCCGAATTCCGCGACGACCACTATGAGAGCGACTACTATTTCGGCAGCTATTCCGACTACGAGAACCGTGTCCGCAACTTGCTGGTCTCCGACCTGTCCGTGATCGCGAAGGGTTCCGCCAAGGGTGAATATACGCTCTTCGTGACCGACATCCTTTCGGCCCAGCCGGTCTCCGGTGCGAAGGTCACCCTCTACAACTCCGTGAACCAGGTGGTAGGCGAGGGGACGACCGGCTCCGGCGGCCGCTTCTCCTGCACGGTGCAGAACGACCAGGCCTACACGGCCGTGGTAAGCAAGGGCAGCGACAAGAGCTACCTCTCGCTGAACGGCGGCAGCGCCATCTCTATGAGCAGTTTCGAGGTGGACGGCCAGGCTTTCCGTCAGGGCCAGAAAGGATATATCTTCGGTGAACGCGGTGTCTGGCGTCCGGGCGACGACATCCACCTGACCTTCATCTCCATGCTCGACGAGGGCGTGCTCCCCGCCGGGCACCCCGTGACGGCCACCCTGAGCAATCCCCAGGGCCAGGTCATCAGCACGCAGGTCAACAACACCGGTTTCGACGGCATGTATGCCTTCAACTTCAAGACCTCTCCCGACGCCCCGACCGGCAACTGGGAGGTGGCGGTGACGGCCGGCGGCCAGACCTGGTACAAGACGGTCAAGATCGAGACGGTGAAGCCCAATAACATCGTCATCGACCTGCAGCTCAACGACAAGCCGGCCATCCCCGGCAACGACGTGCGCGGTGACATCGCCGCCCGCTGGCTGGTGGGCAACCCCGCGAAGGATCTGGAGACCCGCGTCGACGTGACCTTCACCCGCGGCAGGACGGCCTTCGCCAACTACAAGGACTACGTGTTTGAAGACCGCTCGCGCAGCTTCTCCTCGCAGGATATGGAGCTCTTCAAGGGCAAGACCGACGCCAACGGCGCCACCTTCTTCCGCACGACCGTCACTGCCACGGGCAACGACGTGCCCGGCATGCTGACGGCTCTCTTCACCACGCGCGTGTTCGAGAAGAGCGGCGACTTCAGCATCGACCGCTATACCACGACCCTGTCGCCGTACAATACCTATATCGGCCTGAACGTGCCTGAGCAGAAGAGCGAATGGGGCGACGACTTTCTCGACAAGACCCGTCCCCAAACCTTCAAGCTGGCCGCCGTGGACTATAAGGGCACGCCCGTGAAGCAGTCCGTGAAGGTCAACGTAGAAGTGTACAAGATGGGCTGGAGCTGGTGGTGGAGTTCCTCTTCCGAGGGCTTGGCCTCCTATGCGAAAGATTCCTACAATGAACCCTATAAGGAACTGACCGTCACGCTGACGAACGGCGCCGGCGAGTTCAAGATGGACTTCTCGAAAGAGGAAAGCGGCTTCTGGTTCATCCGGGTCGTCGACCCGAAGGGCGGTCACGCCACCTCGGCCGTGACCATGGTCCGCAACTCCTATGAGTCTGCGGGCGAAGGCAGCTCTGACGCGGCCATCCGCCTGCCGATCTCGCTCAACAAGGACAAGTTCATCGTGGGCGAGACGGCGCAGCTGACCATCCCGTCGGCGAGCGGCGCCCGCGCCCTGGTCTCCATCGAGAAGGGCGAGCGCGTGCTCAAGAGCTTCTGGGTGGACTGCAAGGGCGAGAAGACCGATATCTCGATTCCCATCGAGGCCGGCATGGCACCAAACGTCTATGCCGTGGTGACGCTGATCCAGCCTTACAACAATACGGAGAACGATGCGCCGATCCGCCTGTTCGGCGTGCAGCGCATCTTCGTGGAAGAGGCGGCCACGCACCTGCACCCGGTGATCGACATCGCCGGCGAGATCCAGCCCGAGAAGGAGGTCTCCTTCACGGTCAAGGAGCAGGACGGCCGTCCCATGAGCTACGTGGTGGCGCTGGTCGACGAAGGCCTGCTGAGCCTCACGCGCTTCAAGACGCCCGACCCGTGGAAGGCCTTCTATGCCACCGAGGCGCTCGGCGTCCGGACCTGGGACCTCTACGACCTGATCATCGGCGCTTACGGCGCCCGCATGGAGCAGCTCTTCGCCATCGGTGGTGACGGCGAGGGCGGCGATGCCGTGACGCCCAACTCGAAGGCCGACCGCTTCAAACCCGTTTCCCTCTTCCTGGGTCCTTATACTTTGAAGGCGAAAGGCTCGAACAAGCATACCGTGAAGATTCCGCAGTACATCGGCAACCTGCGGGCCATGGTCATCGCGACAGACGGTGCCAACATGGGCTCCACCGAGAAGAGCGTGATGGTCACCAAACCCGTGATGGTCAAGGCTACGCTGCCGCGCGTACTGGGCACCGAAGAGACGGTGGTCCTGCCCGTGACGGTGTTCACCAACAAGGACGGCGTGGGCAACGTGACGGTCGAGCTCAAGGCTGACGGCGCCCTCTCCGTGGTGGGCAGCAGCACCGCCTCGGTCAACGCGGCGAAAGCCGGCGAGCAGCTGGTGTATTTCACGCTGCAGGCTGCGGACGCCACCGGCATCGGCAAGATCAAGACCGTGGCCAAGGGTGGTGGCGACAGTTCTACGGAAGAACTGGAGATCGACGTGCGCGACCCGAACCCGCGCAGCACCAATTCCATGGTGAAGCTCGTGGAAGCCGGCAAGAGCGTGAAAGTGCCCTTCGCACTGGCAGGCCGTCCCGGCACCAACGAGGTGGACGTGGAAGCCTCCACCATCCCGCCGATCGACCTGGACTACCGCCTCGGTTACCTGACCAGCTATCCGCACGGCTGCCTTGAGCAGACCGTCTCCGCGGCCTTCCCGCAGTTGTACCTGGGCGGCCTCGTCGATTTGGACAGCAAGGATCTCACGCGTACGGGCGAGAACGTGAAGCATGCTGTGAACCGCCTCAGCGCGTTCGCCATCCCGTCGGGCGGCATGACCACCTGGCCGGGCACCTCGTCTTACCTGGGCGCGAACGTCTGGGCCACCATCTACGCCACCCACTTTATGGTGGAGGCGCAGAAGGCTGGCTATGCTGTGCCCGCCACGCTCAAGAAGAGCAACCTGTCGTACCTGAAGACGGTGGCGTCGGGCAAGAGCTATGATGCCGAATCGCGTGCCTACGCATTGTACGTGCTGGCCCTGGCCGGTTCGCCCGACCGCGGCGACATGAACCGCCTGCGTGAGGATGCAGCCAAGCTGCCCGAATCGTGCAACCTCCTGCTGGCCGGCGCCTACGCGCTCGACGGCAAGAAGGACGTGGCCCAAAAGATCCTGCAGGGGACCAAGACGGGCACCGAGCAGTTCAACCACTTCTCGCCCAACTACGACAGTGAGGAACGCCTGCAGGCCATCGCGGCGATGATCTACAACGCCGTGGGCAACAAGGCCGCCTCCTTCCAGTGCGTGGAACGCCTGTCCAACTGGCTGAACGACCGGAAGCACTACATGAGTACGCAGAGCACTTCGTGGGCCCTCAATGCGGTGGCCGACTACATGAAGGTCAATGCGGTGGATGGCCTGAACGTGAGCGTGAAGGCCCCGCACAGCAGCTCGACCCTCAAGACGGCGAAAGCCATCGCCCAGGGCTCGCTCGATCCCGGCACCGGCACCTCGCTCGACCTCGACGTGACCAACAATTCCAAGGCCCCGGTCTTCGTGGTGGTGAGTTCCACTGGTATTCCGGAGAAGGGCCAGGAAGTGGCCCGCGCCGACGGCCTGCGCCTGGTGGTGACCTACACGCTGCCCGACGGCACGGCCATCGACCCGTCCTCCATCGAGCAGGGTACGGACTTCTTCGTCAATACCTATATTACGAACACCAGCGCCTCGACCGACTACACGAACCTGGCACTGACCCAGATCTTCCCGTCCGGCTGGGAAATCCACGCCGACCGCATCGACGGCTTCTACCAGGACTTCCGTGATGACCGCGTCTACTCCTACCTCTACCAGGGCAGGAACTCCACCTCGGTGGTGAAGACCCGCATCACGGCCACCTACAAAGGCCGCTTCTACCGCCCTTCCATCATCTGCGAGGCCATGTACGACAACACCGTCGGCGCCTCCGTCCCCGGTGGCTGGTGCGAAGTGAAATAACTTTAACTGAATAGACGTCGGGGAGCAAAAAGCTATGTTTTTGCTCCCCGATTGTCATTTTGCGCCGCCGCTGGAGCAAGAGTACGTTGTCTTGCGCCCGGACTCCGGCTATCTCCACAAAAAAAGCGCCGTGAGGCGCTTTTTTTGTGGAGATAGTCGGAGTCGAACCGACGACCCCCTGCTTGCAGGGCAGGTGCTCTAGCCAACTGAGCTATACCCCCGTATGGAAATAAAAAAAGTAGTCCCTACTGGAGTTGAACCAGTGACCTCTACATTATCAGTGTAGCGCTCTAACCAACTGAGCTAAGAGACTATATAAAGAAGGAAGAAGATGTACAAGCAAGGAGCAAAACTTGTCGCAGACGTCCAACTCCAAAAAGGAGGTGTTCCAGCCACACCTTCCGGTACGGCTACCTTGTTACGACTTAGCCCCAATTACCAGTTTTGCCCTAGGCCGCTCCTTTCGGTCACGGACTTCAAGCACCCCCAGC
>Ga0265301_10001086_pt1 | contig 36819 bp, 36 predicted proteins | sample AusTroGonzalo_MG_2_FD_193488 | JGI IMG/M metagenome (GOLD analysis project Ga0265301, IMG submission 193488) | Bovine rumen microbial communities from tropical cattle in Woodstock, Queensland, Australia - Gonzalo_04 | ecosystem: Host-associated > Mammals > Digestive system > Stomach > Rumen ...
CGGCGGAGAGAACTTCTACGACATCTGCGACTGCAGCGAGTCGGTCCAGCGCGAGATCGTGTTCCGCGAGCTCGCAAGGCTCTACGGGACCAAGTACGCCTACTGGTACGACCTCTGGCTCCACAGCTGACCCGATGGGGCGACCCGCGCCGGACGGCGCGGATCGCCCTTGATTTCAAACGCCAATTATGGCATCATGTAAAGGCAACTCCAGAAAGGAGAACGACAATGAAAGACCTGATCAGAAGCACGGCAGAGTTCAAGGCCCTCCGCGCCGAGGCGCGTGAGGCGATTGCAGCCTACGAGGACGGAGCGGACTTCCTGTTCACGATCAGCCGCCTTGCGGCAATCGGCGAACGGATGAACGTCCTGCTGGCGTAGGCCCGCGACATTTCAAGGGCGGAGACAACCTACCTCCGCTCGCGGACGGCCCCCGCATTTTTCCGAGCGTCAATTTCCTTTCGGCGCGAGGTTTTTCTGCGGAACAGGCCGTCCGCTCTTTTTTTGTGTTATGCCTTGAGCAGCGCGAAATGAGACTTGCGCGAGGATATGACCCCAGCTCTGCACAGTCGGCTGATTTCGTCGGAGAGAGCGCTGCGCTCGACGCAGAGGTAGTCGGCGAGTCCCTGTCTGTCGAGCGGTATGTCAAACTCACGCGAGGCGTTCTGCTTTGAGAAGGAGTAGAGGTACGCCATGAGGCGGTCTGCTGTCGCACGTCGGGATAGGATGTCTATCTTGCGGTTCAGCTCCAGCGTTTTCACTGCGAGCGTACGCATGATATTCCTGACGATGCGGGTGTGGAACGCGCAGGCGTTTTCGCACGGCGTGACGATGCGGGCGGCCTTGAGCAACAGAACTTCGCTCTCTTCGCTGGCTTCCACGTCAACGCTTATTGCATCCGCGCCTGACAACGCCTGCGCTGCCGCCACGCTTTCGGGCGCACTTATGAGCTTGATCAGTGTCCGCTTGCCGTTCGCATCGTAGGTTGAGACGGCAAGCGAACCGGACAGGACGACGCCGAAACGGTCTGCCTTTTCACCCGTGCGCATGAGCGGTTCGCCTTTCACAAGGCGCACACGCCGTGCGCCGAGGCACGAGAAGAGCGCAGAAAGGTTGTCGATCCCGATTCCGTCGAAGAGCGGCGACCGTTTGGCCAGCGTCGCGAGATATGTGCTTTCCTGTTGCATGGCGGATATTGTATCATAATTTCGTGAAATGTTGGCGCGCCAACATATTTCACAAATCGGTTTTGGTATAATACGCGCCGTCAACAAGAAACAGGAGGCAAGAGACATGAAAAGAAAGATTGTCGAGATCGACGAGGCGAAGTGCAATGGGTGCGGGCTGTGTGCGAACGCCTGCCACGAGGGCGCAATCGCAATCGTGGACGGCAAGGCGCGGCTCGTCAAGGACGACTACTGCGACGGCATGGGCGATTGCCTCCCGGAATGCCCGACGGGCGCGATAAGGATAGTTGAGCGCGATGCGGTGGCGTATGACGAAAAGGCTGTGCAAGAAAGGAAGATGGCGAAAATGCAAGAGCAGATGAAGGCTGGCGGAATGTCGCTCGCGGGCAAGACGCCTCCGCCCGGCGGTTGCCCCGGCAAGGCGATGCGCCAGTTCAACCGCAAGGAAGTGCCGCAGCCATCTGCGTCCGGAGCGGACGCGCAGGAGCGCGTCCCTACCAGCGAACTCGCCCAGTGGCCGTGCCAGATACGGCTTGTACCTGCGACCGCGCCGTTCTTCAAGGGCGCGAAGCTACTCATCGCCGCCGACTGCACGGCCTACGCATACGCCGCGTTCCATCGTGACTTCATGCGCGGCAAAGTGACGATTGTCGGATGCCCCAAGCTCGACCCCGTGGACTACTCGGAGAAGCTGACGGAAATCATCCGCGAGAACGACATCAAGTCCGTGACAATCGTCCGCATGGAGGTTCCGTGCTGCGGCGGTCTTGAACTGGCCACGAAGAAGGCGTTGCAGGCAAGCGGGAAGTTCATCCCGTGGCAGGTCGTGACAATCTCGCTCGACGGGCGGCTAATCGATTCGTGAAGGAGACGCCATGAACGAACGCAAAGGAGAGGTTTTTTCGATAGCGGCGGAGAATGCGCCGGTTGACGGCTGCACGGTCTCGAAGGCCGTTGCCGAAGTTGGCGGGCGGCGAATCTCCCATTTCGCCCTCGCGGCCGGAACGGATATCAGCCCCGAAACATACGACTACCATAAACTGTGGATAGTCATGGACGGCGAAGGAGAGGTTTTAGGCGAAAGAAACGCAAAGGTCGCAAAGGGAGGTGCTTTTGTCACGCCTGTCGGCCAGCCGGTGGGCGTAAAGACGGAGGCGGGCATAGTCTATACGGAAATCGAAACAGGAAAGGAACACAAAATGAAACTGAATCCAGGCGAGGCATTCGCGCTCAAGGATGTTCTTCCCTACGCGGAGGGGCGCATCGTCAACAAGGACATCATCAACGAGCCGAAGTTGAAGTTCGTATTGATGAGTTTCGCCGCCGGTACGGGTTTGAGCGAACACGCCGCGCCGGGCGAGGCGCTGATCTTCGCGCTCGACGGCGAGGGCGTGATCGGCTACGAGGGCAAGGAACACACCATCAAAGCAGGGGAGAACTTTGCGTTCGCCAAGAACGGCGCACATTGGGTCCGCGCCGAAAAGCCGTTCAAGATGGCTTTGCTGCTAACATTGGATTGACAAACAAAAGGAGAATCAAGATGAGAGCGTATGTTGACCAGGAACTATGCATAGGCTGCGGCCTTTGCACAAGCATCGCGCCTGACGTGTTCGCAATGAACGCGGACGGCAAGGCGGAGGCCGTCTCTGACACGACCGACGCAAACGGCGAGTCGGTAAAACAGGCTATCGAGGGATGCCCCGTGGCCGCAATACGAGAAACGGAATAACGCGCACAATTTCATTGCTTAAAAAGGAGAATACGACAATGGAACAGAAGATGTTTTGCTGGCAATGCCAGGAGACCGCCGGAAACAAGGGCTGCACGGTATGCGGCGTGTGCGGCAAGACGGCGGACGTCGCCGCGTTGCAGGATGAACTGGTCTTTGAGACCAAGCTTCTCTCGCAAGTCACGACGGCGATGCGCAAGGATGGCAAGCCGGTCGACAAGTCCATCAATCACATCGTGACTGTTAATCTCTTTATCACCATCACGAACGCGAACTTCGATGCCGACGCAATCAAGGCCGCGATTGCCAAGACACGGGAGGTAAAAGAGACACTCGCCGCCAATCTTGCAAATCCAGTGAATCCTGCCAAAGAACAGATCGGCGTACTCGCGACTGCGGACGAGGACATTCGCTCTTTGCGCGAGCTGATCACCTACGGCTTGAAAGGTCTTGCCGCCTACTCGAAACACGCGAATGCGCTCATGCAGGACGACGAGGAGGTGGACGCATTCATCCAGCGCGTGTTGACGGCGACGCTCGACGATTCGCTTTCGGTAAACGATCTCGTCGCGCTTGCCCTTGAAACCGGCAAGTTCGGCGTCGCGGGCATGGCACTCCTCGACAAGGCAAACACGTCCGCCTACGGCAACCCTGAGATCACGGAGGTCGATATCGGCGTTCGGGGCAATCCCGGCATATTGATTTCAGGCCACGATCTGCGCGACCTTGAAATGCTGCTTGAGCAGACGACTGGGACGGGCGTCGATGTCTATACACATTCCGAGATGCTTCCGGCCCACTACTATCCGGCGTTCAAGAAGTATCCGCACTTCGCGGGCAACTACGGGAACGCGTGGTGGAAGCAGAAGGATGAGTTCGAGAAGTTCAACGGCCCGATCCTGATGACGACTAACTGCGTCGTGCCGCCCGCCGCGTCCTACAAGGACAGGCTCTGGACTACTGGCGCGGCGGGATTTCCCGGCTGCCGCCATATCGCCGGAGAGTACGGCGCGCAAAAGGACTTCTCCGCGCTCATCGAGCAGGCGAAGAAATGCCCGCCGCCCACGCAGATCGAATCCGGCAAGATCGTCGGCGGGTTCGCGCACGAGCAGGTGTTCGCGCTGGCGGACAAGGTCGTCGAGGCCGTGAAGTCGGGAGCGATCAGGAAGTTTGTGGTGATGGCGGGCTGCGACGGACGCCACAAGTCCCGCGACTACTACGCCGAGTTCGCCAAGGCGCTGCCGAAGGATGTCGTGATCCTCACGGCGGGATGCGCAAAGTACAAGTACAACAAGCTGGATCTGGGCGACATCGGCGGCATTCCGCGCGTCCTCGATGCCGGTCAGTGCAACGATTCCTATTCGCTCGCACTCATCGCGTTGAAACTCAAGGAGGTTTTCGGGCTTGACGACATCAACAAGTTGCCGCTCGCCTTCAACATCGCCTGGTACGAGCAGAAGGCCGTCATCGTGCTGCTTGCGCTCCTTTACCTTGGCGTGAAGAACATTCATCTCGGACCGACGCTTCCGGCATTCCTCTCGCCAAACGTAGCCAAAGTTCTTGTGGAGAACTTCGGTATCGCCGGCATCAGGACGGTTGACGACGACATAAAACTCCTCGTTGGCTGATGAAGCATAATCTCTCCATAGTCCGCGTCTACGACATCCAGCCAGCCACACCCGGCTGGCGGGTGCTCGTGGACAGGCTATGGCCGAGGGGCGTTCCCAAAGACGCTCTGCATCCAGACCTTTGGGCCAAGGATGTAGCGCCATCCACGGAACTGCGCAAATGGTTCGCACACGAAGAGGGCCGCTTCGACGAGTTTGCGGCGCGCTATCGCATGGAGCTTGACGAGAATGCTGCCGCAATTCCTTTCGTAGAGGATGTAAGATGTCACACCAAAGATAACGATGTCCTGCTCCTCTATGCGGCAAAGAATCCTAAATGCAATCATGCAATCGTATTGCACGATTGGCTGATGGAGAGATTGGAATCTCAACGTGACACACCAAAAGAAGGGAAAGAAACTATACAATGCACCTGCCATCGTATTTGGGGACAAGCGAATCCTGATTGGCGCGGCAAGGACAAAATTGCAGAATGTTGTCGCGCTAATATGTTTTCGCAACCGGAAATGCTATAGTATGTGCCATCAACAAGACAAGAAAGGTTGAGTTCTATGGAACTGAAGAAGGTTGCGTTTTTCGACACCAAGCCGTACGACAAGGAGTCGTTCGAGCGGCTGAACAGCGGGCGGTATGACATCCGCTACTTCGAGACGCGGCTGACGGCGGCGGCATTGCCGCTTGCCGACGGATGCGACGCGGCATGCGCGTTCGTGAACGCCGAAATAGACCGCGCCGTGGTGGAAGGTCTTGTCGCGCGCGGCGTCAAGGTTCTCGCCATGCGGTGCGCGGGCTACAACAACGTCGATTTTAAGGCAGCGTATGAGGCCGGGCTTACGGTCGTGCGCGTTCCGGCGTACTCGCCATACGCGGTCGCAGAACACGCTGCTGCGCTGCTCCTGTCGCTCAACCGCCACATCCACAAGGCGGCGGCAAGGACGCGCGACTTCAACTTCTCGCTGGCTGGTCTCACCGGCTTCGATCTGCACGGCAAAACGGCAGGCGTAGTCGGCACGGGCAAGATCGGGCGCATCTTCGCTGACATCTGCAGGGGATTCGGTATGAAGGTTCTCGCCTACGACGCCTTCCCCAATCCAACGACGGGGCTTGAATATGTCACGCTCGACAGGCTTCTCGCCGAGTCGGATATCGTCTCGCTGCACTGTCCGCTTCTCCCCGAAACGAAGCACCTCATCAACGCTGACACGTTCGCCAAGGCAAAGCGCGGCTTCACGCTCATCAACACCTCGCGCGGCGGACTTGTCGATTCGGAGGCGCTACTCTCGGCATTGCGCGATGGCACGGTCGGTGCGGCCGGGCTGGATGTGTACGAGGAGGAAAGCGAATGGTTCTATGAGGATCGTTCGGACGTGACGCGGCAGAACAAGACGCTGTCGCTGCTCGTCTCGCTCCCCAACGTGATCGTCACCTCGCATCAGGCGTTCCTGACGCACGAGGCGCTTGCCAACATCGCCACGACAACGCTCAAGAACCTTGACGACTACTTCGCCGGCGCACCACTTGAAAACGAAATCTGCTACCGCTGCCTCGGTTCAGGCGGCGCGAAGAAGACCGATTGTCCGCGCCGCGCCAATGGTCGTTGTCATAGCGTCACCTGACCGTCATCAGCTCGTCCCACCTCGTCGTGGGGCGGGAGGAGAGCTTCTGCCGCTTCATGTGCCACGACCTTGCGCCAAGGCCCTGGGCGGCGGAGAATACCTTGCCCTTGCCGTAGCGGGCGTTGAGGGCGTCCACGGCGGCGTACAGGCGCGACTTTTCGGATGGCGGGGTGTCGTCGAAGAGGTCGGTCTGGTGCGCCGTGCCGGGCTTTTCGAGGCCGAAGAACACGATCCCCGTCTTGCGGTAGCGCGTGCCCTCGATGTAGAGGGCGTCCACCTCCTCGCGGATGGCGCGGAGCATCTCGTTCGTCGCATCGGTAGGCGCGGGGAAAACGACCGTGCGCCCCAGAAAATCGCCGCCTCCGCCCGAGGCAAAGACCTGCGCGTAGATATTGCACCCTGCCGCAAGAAGCCCGTGTCGGCGAAGTTTGGCGGCTGCCTGCGCGGTGTAGGCGGCGACGGACTCAGCAAGCGCCTCCGCCGTCGTGGCAGGTTCGCCGAACGAGCGCGAACAGGAGATCGAATCGGGGTCTGCGTCGTAGTCCCGCTCCTCGTGGCATGGGATGCCGCGCAGCTCCATCGCCGTCCGTAGGAGCGTCACGCCGCCGATGGAGCGAATCGTGGCGTCCGGTGCGTCCCGGAGGTGCTGGGCGGTGAGGATGCGCTCGGCGCGGAGCTTGAGCGGCAGACGCCTCCCGACGCCCCAGACCTCCTGCACGGGCAGAGAGGCGAGGATTTCCGTCGGATCGTCCGGCATGAGAAACACACCGTCGGGACGCTTCTTGCCGATGTGGTTGGCGATCTTGGCGAGGGTCTTTGTGGGCGCGAAGCCGACGCCGCACGGGATGCCGACCCAGCGGAGGATCTTGGCGCGGACGCGCCGTCCGTAGGCGGCGTAGTCTGCGGCGGCGGTCGTGGGCGGGAAGATGAACGCCTCGTCGATGGAGTACTGCTCCACATCCACGGCCTCCTCGCGCAGGATCGAGATGATGCGACGCGACATATCGCCGTACAGCTCGTAGTTGGACGAGCAGAAGCACAGCTCGCCGGACGCCTCGCGGTGCTTGAGCTGGAAGTAGGGCGTGCCCATCGGGATGCCGAGCGCCTTGAACTCGTTTGAGCGGGAGACGCAGCATCCGTCGTTGTTGGAGAGGACGGCCACCGGGCGTCCCACGAGGCGGCGGTTGAACACGCGCTCGCAGGACACGAAGAAGTTGTTACCGTCCACCAGCCCGATCATCTCTTCCCCGCGAATCTGTGTATGCAGGCTGTCACCTTGCCGAAGTAGTCCAGCTCCTGTCCGGCGCGGAGGCGGATGACGGGGTAGTTGGGATTCGCCGGTTCCAGGCGGACGCCGCTCTTGTCGCGGCGGTAGGTCTTCACGGTGAAGTCGCCGTCCACGCTGGCGATGATCACGTCACCGTCGGCGGGGCGGAGGGAGCGGTCAACTACCAACAGGTCGCCGTCGCTGATTCCCGCGCCGATCATCGAGTCACCCTCGACGCGCACAAAGTACGTGGCGGCCGGACGCTTCACCAGAAGTTCATTCAGGTCAAGCGGCGGCTCCTGATACTGCTCGGCTGGCGACGGAAACCCCGCCACCACCGAGCCAGACACTTTTGCTGTTTTACTCACGGCATAAATTATACCATATCGAGACAATGCTTGGTGGTAGAGTTTTAATCGTGTGGTAATTTTCTGACCGATTCGTCATGGATAAAACACCCGATTTCCCATTGGCATGGAAATTGCTAATCGTTGTGCATGACAACTTTCGACAGACCAGCGCTTAGAATCGAACAGCAAACTGTCCGATTACAATTTGAACGTAGTGTGCAGAATATGATAAAATATACGCCTGTTGAAAGCAATCATAAGGACTGTTACAAAGTGGAGAAGAACGGAAACTTGATTCTGACGGGCTGGGGCTACGCTGAATACGTGGCCTCGGCAGCGGTCGCATTGAAGGCACTTGGCGGCAGAGCGGACGTGTACGGCGTGAGCCGCAGGCGTCTGCCGGAGTTCCTTGGCGAGCTCGCGGGGGAACGTGGAACGCCGCATTGGAAGCACATCTACCTTCTTGGACTCTCGTTGAGCGGCGATCCTGAATCGCTCAAGGCAGCTCTTGCAAAGCTGAAGGCAAAGGGCGTGGATGTGACGTGGATAAGTGCTCTTGAAATGCCTGAACACATCTCCGCACTAATTGACGGCGTTATAAAGGTGCGCTGCTATGACGGGAGCCTCCTTGAAGCGGTCGGGCAGACGTTTGGCGTGGACGTCGAGGTGTTCATGCCGTTCCTCAAAGATCGGAAGAGAGTGTCGGCGGACGTTCGCGCCTACTTCACGCTGATCGACACGGCGCAGTTCTACTACCGCAATTACCAGGACGAATCGCTCTACGCCACGACCGCCCGTTATCTTGCCGGCGGCGTCCGCCCTGCGGCGTGGGAGCCGGATGTCCGAAGCGCCGTCGAACATTACGACCGCTACGGCAACAGGGAACTCCTTGGAAAAAGCGACGAGATCAAGACATTGCAGGATCGCATCAACCGGGTGGCGGCGCATGAACATGCCCGCGTCCTCATCCTCGGCGAAAGCGGCACAGGCAAGGAGACCGTCGCCCAGCAGATCCACACAAAGAGTCCGAGATGGAAGATGCCGTTTGTCGCCTTCAACTGCGCGAGCGTGACGAAAGACCTTCTGGAGGATCGGTTCTTCGGACACGAGCGCGGGGCGTTCACGAACGCCGTGGAGCGGACGGATGGCCTGTTCCTCCAGGCGGACGGCGGCACGCTCTTCCTCGATGAGATTGGAGAGATGTCGCTGGAGGTTCAGGCACTACTGCTGCGCGTTCTTGAAGGAGGACGGTTCATGCGTGTGGGCGGCAAGGAGGAACTGAAGTGTGACGTTCGACTCATCACAGCCACAAACCGCGACTTGCCGCGCCTTGTAGTCGAGGGAAAGTTCCGCGAAGACCTCTACCAGCGCCTCAATGTGGTGCAGATGAGAACGCCGTCCCTGCGCGAACACAAGGATGACATACCGATCATCGCCAACGCATGGTGGCGCAAGTTCCACGACAACGCCGTACTCAAAGAAGAGCAGATTGCCGCGCTGATGGCCTATGATTACCCCGGCAACGTCCGCGAACTAATCAACATCCTTGACAGGGCGACCGCCCTGGAGGAGTATGATTTTGAAGCCCTCATGCGTGAACACAAGGAGATGAACGCAGGGCTTTCGGGTGGACTGGAATTGAAATCAACGCGCATCCCAGACAAGCTTGAGGATGCGACTCGACTTCATGTGCGCCGCGTGTACGAGAAGTACGGACAAAATCTCACTCGCGCTGCCGTAGCTCTCGGCGTGAGCCGGAACACAGTGAGGAAGTACTTGTAAAGAAGGTAAATAGAATATGGCCATTCACGAAAATGTTAAAAAGATAATCTCAAATGTGGTATTCCCAGAGTTGGTTAAGAATGGGGAATACGCTTCTTTTTCCGAAGATGCAACAGGTCGATTCGACTATGTGGCTTATGCCTTAAAAGAACTTAAAGATGGGAAAGTAATCAGTCCGTGGTGTAATGATGCGATAGAGCGGATTCGCGTCGTAATCTGTGACAAGGAATATCCTGAAGGATTGCTTGAATTCGACCTAAAATATCTAATTGAAGAGGTGTTTAGCGGAACATGGTATAAGGATGACGCTGCAAATACAATCCTGATTGTTCGCCAAGTTGATGAGATGTTGGATTTTTCATGGTTTCGTTTGCGGGACTTCATCCAACGAATGGCCGAGAGATGTTTGACGCTTAGACACCTTAAGGACTTTTTGCAAATGCGGCCACAATGCAATGCGACATTATATTCGGGGCTTCCTGGCGAGCTGTTTTTGCGAGACGCAGGAAGACCAGATCGACTTTTGCTCAACTATGAAGTATTCTTCTTTGAGAATCGTATCAGGGGTTTTCAAATTGCTCTCAAAGATGAGCGGCTGCGAGACATTAATCTTGGATGGATTGGGGAGGTGAAGATGCCTGGTGCCGATCTGCTGTCCAGACAAGAGCTTGATGCAAGGCTTCAAGGAGACTTTGAAAAGGTTGTGAAAGATTTTATATCCAACACTTATGGTCAATTTGCACTTGGGAATGCATCTAAAGATCCCGAATATTATTCACAAGACGTATTTGATCGTGTTGTTGGAACGGTGGCGTCGTTGATTGCGCACGAACCTGAAATCGCTCAATACGATTTAATTGCCAATCTTTCGAGAATGATTGCACCAATCCCAATGCGTGGTTGGGTGCGGGATGTTGCAGTACAATACAAGGCAATGCTTGAAGCGAACGTTTATGAGATGACGGAGAAGCAACGATTGGAATCAATGAAGAATATTCCAGTCATGGATATCAAGAAACCTATGGTAGTGCGTATTGGATGCATGTATTCAGATGATTGGGATTTCAATGACTATGAGGAAGGCGAACGGATTAGGATTGGTAAAGATGTTATCTCCGCAAATTACATGATTCTTGAAAATGAAGATCAAGACGAAGCGTTGGATGGACGCGAGGGAGAGTTGCCGACGAGTTTCGATTACGAACTTTACGACGGGCAGCTCTGCGCAATTGTTGACGGCAAATTCATCCCTTGCGAGGACGACATTGAATTTGAACAACGTCTGAACGAGATAGACTACGAATCGTGAATCAGGCAATTTAAAGGAGAAGAAAGCGATGAAGTACTTTGTGTGTACATATGGCAAAGACGATAGTTTTGATGGTGCGAGAGGATTCTTTGAAGAGTCTGCACGAAATAATTGGTACAAGATACATAAGTTAGCGAAACATCCACGCGCAGTTTATGAAATAAACGCTGGAGACATAGTTTTTTTGAGCTTTAGTCAAACATTGGTTGCTTGGGGTGTTGCTGTTTCCGATGTGAAAAAAAACGAAAATGATGAATGGCATTTAATGGTCTTAGTTGATAAGTGGCGATTTAAGAATCCAGAGAATCTTTATGCGGGGGTCTCATCGTATGGCGTCTCGTGGGCGACGATCATAGGAGGATCAATGTCTACAGTCCGAATGGTTAAGGCGGCGTGGGCTGTTGAAAAAATTCAATGCATGGGCATGATCAAGGATTTGCCTGCATTAGCCAATTTGTGTTTTGAACTTCCGATAACAGATATTGCCTCGTGGCAACATGCGCAATATAATTCAGACTCTGGCATTGTTGCAAGTATCCCTGCATTGCAAAGAGGTCTTGTATGGTCTCCTCAGCAAAATGAATTGCTCTGGGATTCTTTGATGCGACAAATACCTATAGGAGCCATTATTTTAAGCCCAATGAGCATTGCGCAAAGTAAAGGGATTCCGTGTACACATTTGATATTGGATGGACAACAGAGGTGTAATGCGATCGCGCTTGGCTTCGATAATGATCCTTTCGCTTCTCAGCGTGGGTCAGAAAAGAACAAATCGTTGCTATGGTTGGATTTGTCTCCTGATGAGAATTCGCTATTTAAGACGACGCGAAAGTTCTTGTTTAGGATTACAACATCAGCTCATCCCTGGGGGTATCGGATATGGAGAAACTGCTTGGTATTGTGGATGAATGGATAGTTTATAAAGAAGGAAAAGGACTGCCAAAAGTGCTGAAGACGGCGGTCGCTCAGAAAACCCCTGAGTTGTATTTGTTGCTGTTGACATTGGCAAAAAATAATGTGGACATAAAACGTCCCAGTATTATAGCCTTAACATTGTTGCTGTATTTTTATGATTTCAGAATAAGGAAAAGCCGCAGAGATATGGCTTGTAAGTATATAATAAAGGAATTGTACGCAAATGGGTTTACAGAGAAAGTGCTTCAAAAGGCGGTAGCGTATTCGATGACAGGGGAAGGTAATGATAGATGGTTGATTGGAGTGATAGATCTGAGGAATGTCTCAGATGCTCTTAGAAATTCAGAGTACAAGCTTTCTGCTTTTCCTGTAGAGACGCCTTGGCTTGAGACCTTAAATAGATTTAAGAACAATAAGGAGTTTTTACTTTTTGTACAAGCAGGGTTTCTGGAAGAAACTTTTAAGGATTATGATCCGGCGAGAAAGGATCTTTGGGCTGAATATAATCGACCGTGGGATTATGATCACATACTGCCGCAATCGGTTGTAAATAGATGGGAACATGATACAGTTGATAATCAGACTTGGCTTTGGTGCATTGGGAATTTCGCTGCAATTCCTCTTGAGGAAAATCGTAGCAAGAATGACCGTGAAGATTGGCAATATTACGATGAACGGAAAGGAAGTTGGCCAGAAATATTTGACGTGGAGCAGATAGCGTCTTCATACAAGGAAGATAATGCTGACGACGGAGGATTGTCGTTTAGGTCTGCTGTCTGTAAGCGGTTTATTAGACTCTACACGATGTTGTATGAAGCACTCGAGCCGCTATTGAATGAACTACCAATTGAGGATCGTGAGGATTCTTGAAAATAGGAGTTGGGACAGAAAATGCTTGAGGTAGCAAAGACCACCTTTCTTCCCAACCGTGCAATCTACGAATCCGTCATCTGCGGGGTTGTACCGCAGGCGAAGGAGCGGCTTTGGATTGCGACTGCGGATATCAAGGATATGTACGTTGATACCGGCGGGCGTGATATGGTGCCGTTCTTGGAGGTGTTGGACGGGATGCTGAAGCGAGGTGTCGAGGTGCGGCTCATTCATGCGAAGGAGCCGGGGCCGAACTGGCGGGATGATTTCGACCGCTATCCTGATCTGTGGCGTGGAATGGAACGAATGCTTTGTCCGCGAGTGCATTTCAAGTGTATCATCGTTGACGGGCGCAAGGCGTATTTCGGCTCGGCAAATTTGACGGGCGCAGGGATGGGCGCGAAGAGTGAGCGCAAGCGCAACTTCGAGAATGGTGTTCTGACAGATGATCCGGCATTTGTCGAACCGCTTGTCGAGCAATTCGATTCCGTCTGGCGCGGCGATTTTTGTGCCGACTGCGGGCGACGCGACTTTTGCAGCGATCCGGTGAGGTAGTTTGACCTGCCTCAGTAGTTACTCAACACAAATCAGACAAAGTGGTTTAATTCTTTTTGCGCCGCCCTGATTGAGTTGTATGTGAGGTCGAGGCAATTTGGCTGATCTGGATCGCATCCATATTCGAGCAACAGAGCTTCTATGGATTCAATTGAGGCGAATCTGTCGTTATGCCAAGGATGGCCTGCCGAATTCCCCTCGTGGTACAGAAGATACCAAAGCGCATTGTTGCCGAAGATGTCTTGGGTGTTGCGGAGCGTCCCTGGGGTTGACGTCTCAATTTGTTTGAGAAGTGGGACGGCGAGATGCTGATCCAATGAGGATGCGCAATAGAATGCCAGAGCGTCAATTGGGAGAAACCTTGCTACGGCATCGAAGTTGCCGAGAAGGATGTTGATGGCACTTGCATTGATGAGGTGCAGCAGGAGGTTCTTTGAGAGTTGCCTATTGCTCATCGTCAGCATGATGCCGAATTGAGCGGGATTGTCGGCCGCGATGGAATCAATCAATGTTTGAGGCAGTTTGGATGCATACGAAGAACTGAACTTATCGTAGAATCTTCGCTTGCAAAAACCGCGAGGGTATTCTGGAAGCGGGTTGCCATTCGTAAATGCCTGATAATACATTTGCTTGTATCGGTTTGCGAAGATGCGCCGATCTTCTGTCCAACGATATCCGCGCATTTGTATCGCGCAAAATATTGCCCGTGCAGCGCGCGGCAGAATGTGCGTCGCTTCGACGATTGTTTGATATTGAACAGGGATGTCGGATCTTGTGTCATGTATTCGAGCAAGTGTTGCAAGTTGTTGCGTTGTTAGGTCAATGAGGTTTTCCGGTCGATAGATATTCCAAGCAAACGCCGATGAGTCAAAAAGCGTAGCGAGTGGACGAAAAGAATGATATCGACCATCGCTCAATAGAACCGTGCGTTTTTCGCCGCCAATGCTGTAATCTTCGTCAAGTTGTGCATGGTTGTCTATAAGAAAACCGATCTGTTCGCTCGTTGTCATGCCTTCCCTAACAAGATTATCGAAACTGAGTGCGGCCTTTACAGCGTCATCGATTGAGAGTTTCATTATGGTATTCTTCCTTGTAAAGATATGATAGCAAGGGGTATGCCAATTACCGTTTTGTCTGAAACGCGTATGGTTTGCGCTAATTATTTGAACGAGCGGTCAGAATTTGAACAGCGAGGAGATGAAAACGATGCATTTTCTGCCTGTTTTCTTCTTGGCATGGATGTTGCTATGGTACATGCGAAAGGAACTAACGATGACAGAGACGAATGCGACAAGCGAATACTGCTGTACATGCCAGAGCTGGCATGGCATCAGAAAGTATGAGCCAAGGCGGGGGAAGGTGAAGTACGAGAACCGCGCACCCGACACGCCATGCAACATGAACTATCGCAAGCCGGGCGCATGTCCCAAGGGCAATTGCCGTGGATATGTCCGCTGGGTGGAACTCGGATGACATCGAAAGGTTGTTTGAAAATGAAAAGCACAGAACTTGCAGAGATACAATCGACTGTTGCCCGAAAATTCTCGATCACCACTGATCAGATGCTGTCGAGAACTCGTAATCAGACAGTTATTCTCGCATGTCAGATTGCAATGTACATTGCACGGATGCATACGACGAAGAGTCTTCCAGAAATTGCGGCTTCGTTTAATAAAACACATGTAGCAGTTCTTTTCGGCGTTAAAACAATTAAAAAGCGTCTTGAAGATGAGCCAAGCCTTGCGTCAACTGTATCTGGTATTCTGGAGGAACTTGAAGCAATTGAATCAAAAAGGAGCGACGAAGTGAAGTTCAACGAGACAAGGCAGAGGTTCGGTGATGTTGCGACGAAGCTAAAGGCGGCGTTGGCATTGAAAGATGTCTTTATCCAAGTCGTTTCAGCAGAGCAGAGCGGGAGGTTTACGAAAATCACCGCCAAAATGTCGCCCAGCGACATCAAGTGGCTGATCGAAAACAAATTCACGATTCCAAAGGAAATCGGCAGCGATTCTATTCGGGTTGTCGAATCGGACGATGGGGTTGTGTCGATTGAGGTCGGCTTGCCATTTGAGCGATGGAAGGACTTGTCGTACCATGAAGTAATGTTCGACGTGTTCTATGGCTCTGGCAAGACCGAAACAGAGGATATGTCTTTGCCGGTCATATTCGGAAAGATGTCGAATGGAGAAATTGTCACCCGCGATCTTGCGCGGTTGCCGCATCTGCTGATAGGTGGCCTGACGGGTTCCGGCAAGTCGGTGTTCTTGAATTCGCTTATCTGTTCGCTCGTCCAGAACCATTCACCCGAACAAGTGCGATTCGTCCTAATGGACCCCAAGAGAGTTGAGTTCGAGATATATGCGAAGTTGCCACATCTGTATTCGCCTATTGTCCATGAACCGGAACAGGGCGTTTCGACGTTGAAGGATGTCGAGGCCGAAATGGATAGACGACTGGATTTCTTCAGATTGAAAGGATGGCGCAACATTGCGGACTTCTACAAGGCGAATGCTGAAGCGCGAATGCCATACCTTATTGTGGTGGTTGATGAGCTTTCTGATTTCATAGTTGGATCGGATAGGGTTTTTGAATCTACTGCCAGCCGGATTGCCGCGATAGGAAGATCGGCGGGTGTGCATCTTGTGATAGCCACCTCCCGTCCTGACGCGAAAATCGCATCAGGCAGCTTGAAGGCGAACATTCCGGGGCGGCTTGCGTTTAGGGTCTGTCAGAAGGTCGATTCGCGTACATTGCTGGATGAATACGGAGCGGAGGATCTTCTTGGACGTGGCGATGCCTTGCTAAAAGACTGCAATGGGGAGCTGGTTCGATTGCAAGTTCCTTATATTCGTGACGAGGCGATTACACGGATTGTCGATTCGGCAATTGCACGATATCCTGGACGACAGTTTGCCGATGGAATTGCACCCGCATCTGCCGAAAAGGAGGACTATGAGTCGATGTACGCACGGGCCTTTGATTTAGTCCGCACAACGCGTCGGGCTTCGATATCGTGGCTTCAGCGGAAGTTGAACATCGGATACAAGGATGCGGCTCATGTCATGTCGCTACTTGAAGAGCGCGGCATAATCGGCCCAACAAACGACAAGAGGCCACGTGAGATCCTGATCGAGGATAGTTGAGGGGGCGTGTTATGGAATATAATGAAATCATGGTATTTCAGCGGTCGATAGAGACTTGCGCCGACCCGGCGGAAATTGCGCGGAAGGTGAAACTTGCGTTCAAGAGGATGCCGGGGGAGATGGCGCTTGCCTGTTTTGCCAAGGTAATGACGGCGGAACTGCCTCATCAGATCAAGGTTGCGGCATGGGATGCCGTCCGTTACTCGCACATCTGGTGGGGCGTGGACGAGGTGCTGCAGGGAGCAGTTATGGAGAATCCAACCGTGCAGCAGGCGTTCGCCGACGCCGTGCCGATGCGGAAGTGGTTTGTGGGAAAAAGGATCGAGGGTTATGAAGGCATTTGCATGACGCTTGGCCCTGAAATTGTGTTCACACAAGGTTTTGTGCAGTCGGACTTGCATCGGCTTATATTTCTCATTACCCATTTTTCTGACGAGGACGCCGCAGAAAGGATTAGTGGCCATGTGGCATTACATGGGAATGCCGCATCCATCACAAACTACTTGGATGTGAGGGGCAACAATCTGCTCTGGTATCTTACCTATCGGGACGATCAAAACGCACGAGGTGGTTTCGCCTGTCCGTGCATCGAACGCGAGTTGCTACGGATTGGTGTAGATCCAAACCGCCGCAATAACCTCGGTCTTTGCTGGAACGACGTCAAGCGTCATGTCATTAGGCCGAATCTGTAGGATGGTTACTGTATGAAGAAGAGCTATACCGAAAAGGACATCAAGACGCTTGATCCGTTTTCCCATATCCGGGAACGGCCTGGGATGTACATCGGGGACATTGGAGATGGAAGCGGATATCACGACTGCGTGTACATCCTCCTGAAGGAGGCTGTTGACAACGGCATAGACGAGTACATACGTGGGTTCGGAAAACAGATCGACGTGACGGTCGACTACGGCACGGGCGAGGTGTCGGTGCGCGACTATGGGCGAGGAATCCCGTTCGGCAAGGTCATTGACTGCATGACCAAGATGAACACAGGGGCGAACTTCAACACGGATAACATCCAGTTCTCCGCCGGAATGAACGGCGTCGGGATGAAGGCTGTTAATGCGCTCAGCACGTTCCTTACCGTACGCTCTGCCCGTGAGGGGCGGTACTTCCAGGCAGACTTCAAGTCCGGCGTCCTTGCTTCAAAGAACACAGGACGGTGCGAGGAAAGCGAACACGACGGAACACTCGTCCGATATCTGCCAGATGTAAAATGCATAAAGCGTTTTGTCATGAAGGAAGAACACGTCGTGCGCCGCATGCAGATGTACGCATATGTGAATCCGGGATTGAAGATCGTTTTGAACGGACAAGAGATCGTCAAACCAGGAGGTCTTGCCGATCTGATTTCAGAGACGCTCAAGCAACCCCCGCTCTATCGGCCTTTTGCATTCAGTTCACCGAACCTATCGTTCATCTTCACACATTCCGGGCGATCCGGTGAGGAGTTCTATACGTTCGTGAACGGGCAGTACACGTCCGATGGCGGAACACACCTCGTCGCGTTCAAGGAGGCTTTGACAAAGGCGCTGAAGGACTACAGCCCGAAGTCAAGATTCGACGGCGATGATGTGCGGGAGGGAATCTGCGCTTGCCTTGCCATGCGCATGAAGACGCCCAACTTTATCGGGCAGACGAAAATCAAGCTCGGCAACACTGACATGCGCAATGTCTGGGTCCAGGAGTGGAAGAAGTACATATTGCAGGAACTACATCGCGCTCCGGAGGAGACGGACAGGCTTGTTGCGAAGGTCGAGGAGGCGGCCCGCCTCCACGGGCAGATGAACGAGATTCGGAAAAAGGTCAAGAAACTCTCCGCCGCCTCCACTCTGAACATCAGGAAGCTGGAGGATTGCCGCGAGCATTTGCGACTCGACATGAAGGGCAATCGCAAGGGCTGGGGCGAGGACACGATGATATTCCTCACCGAGGGTGACTCGGCGGGCGGCACGGTGAGCCGTGCGCGGGATGCCCGCTACCAGGCGGTCTATCCTCTGCGCGGCAAGGTGAAGAACATGACCGACGCCGACCGTAACGCGATTGTCGACAATGCGGAACTCTACAACATGGTTCGGGCGTTGGGGATACAGGAAAGCCTCGATAAGTTGCGCTATGGGAAGATCGTCTTTGCGACCGACGCCGATGTGGACGGACTGCACATCCGCAATCTGCTGATTGCGTTTTTCATGCGGTTCTTTCGTCCACTTGTCGCCGACGGGCGGGTGTTTATCCTCGAAATGCCGCTTTATCGGGTTCGGAAGGCGAAAGGCGGCGGCGAGATGCGCGTTCGGTACTGCTATTCAGAGGAAGAGCGTGAGGTAGCGCTTGCCGAGATGGGGAAAGGAGCGGAGCAGACGCGCTTCAAGGGGCTTGGCGAGATAACGCCGGAGGACTTCACGGCGTTCATTGGCAAGGACATCCGTCTTCTGCCGGTGACATGCACGAGCGACACCGACCCCGACAAGTCGCTCGAGTTCTATATGGGCGACAACACGCGCGCCCGCCGCGACTACATCATGCGAAACCTCGTCTGCACGGAGAAAGACATTGAATAGCAAGAACAACAAAGAACCGCCGAGCCTTTTCGACGATGTGTCGCTGTTTGCGGATAGGCAGGAAGAAGCGGAGAATCCTGTCGGCACGCACGACGGCCTTACGGGGGCAGGTCCCCTTACGGAACTGCTCGACTCGAACTTCATGCAGTACGCCACATACGTGATCGGTTCGCGAGCCATCCCGGCTGTAGAGGACGGCCTCAAGCCGGTCCAGCGGCGCATTCTCCACGCCCTGTGGGAGATCGACACCGGCAAACTGATGAAACTGCCGCGAGCGGTCGGGCGCGTGATGTGCTACCATCCGCATGGAGACCAGTCCATTGGCCCAGCTCTTGTTGTGCTTGTGAACAAGCTCTGGGGCAAGGGCAAAGGATATGTTGTCGAAGGACAAGGCAACTACGGTAATCTCTACACCGGTGCCGATGCCGCCGCACCGCGATACCTTGAGTGCCGGCTCACGAAACTCGCCAAGGAGCAGCTCTACAATCCGAAGACTACTGAATACGTCCCCAGCTACGACGGAGAGAACAAGGAGCCGATATTCCTGCCGTGCAAGCTGCCGCTTCTCCTGATGATGGGGGCGGAAGGTGTCGCTGTCGGACTCTCGACCTCTATTCTGCCGCACAACTTCCCGGAGTTGCTGGAGGCGGAGATAGCTGTTCTGCGGAAGAAGCCCGTTTCGCTCCTTCCCGATTTCCAGCTGGGTGGCGTGATGGATGCGAGCGAATACGATGACGGACTTGGGCGCGTAAAGGTACGCGCGGTTATCGAGAAAGGCCCGAAGAACACGCTCGTCATCAGGGAGCTTCCCTGGGGAGAGACTACAGAATCGTTGATCGAGAGCATACGGCAGGCGGTCGAGAAGAAGCATCTTCAGATAAGGAATATCCAGAATCTAACCTCGCAGAGCGTCGAGATCGTCCTTTCGCTGAATCCAGGCGCGGAGGCGTCGAAAGTGTTGGAGGGTCTATATGCGTTCACTAATTGCCAAAAGAGCATTGCGTCGCGCCCGGTCGTGCTCAAAGGCGGCCGACCCGTGGAGATGCGCGTATCGGAGATACTTCGTTTCAACGTGGAACGGCTCGTCGGCCTGATCAAGAAGGAACATGAGATTCGACTGCAGGAACTGGACGAACTGTACCATTCAAAGACGCTCGACCAGATATTCGTGGAGGAGCGGATATACAAGCTCATCGAAGAAGAGGAGACGGAGGAGACGGTCGAAAAGGCCGTGATGGACGGTTTCAAGCCGTTCCTTCATCGCGTCCGCCGGCGACGGATCACGTCCGAAGACGTGAAACGGCTGCTCGACATCAAGATAAGGCGAATATCGCGCTTCGACATCAACAAGAACCGCGACGAATTGCGCGAGATAGAGATGAAAGAGGCAGAAACCAAAGATGCCCTCGCTCATCTGACGGCTCATGTGATAGCCTACCTGAAAGGATTGATCAAGGAGTATGGGAAGGAGTACCCTCGTTGTACCAAGGTCGCCGAAGCTCCGTTTGAGAAGGTGGATATGCGCGCCATCACCGCAGAAGACTTGACGATCAGACACGATAGGGAAAACCACTTCATCGGGTGTGCAATCAAGAGTGGCGATGAGTTGTTCAAATGTTCGGGGCTTGACCGGATTGTCTGTATCTGGAAGGATGGACGGTATCGGATGCTTGCGCCGCCCGACAAGTTCTTCGTGGATATGGATCTCGACCGCGTCATGTCATACGACCGTGAAAAGGAGTTCACGATGGTGTACGAGGAGCCGCTTTACGGGCATACGTATATCAAGAGGTTCAAGATGGGCGGCATGATCCTGAACAAGGACTATCGGCTCGCACCGCCTAAATCGAAAATTCTGCTTCTCACGGATGGGTGCCCGGAAAAGGTGTACATGAAGTTCCGGCGTGTCAAGAATCAGCGAATCCATCAGGCGTTCTTTGATCCTCGGGAGGTGACGGTACGGGGTGCGTCGGCACGAGGAATCCAGATGACCACGAAATCGATTTCACGCATCTCCTCTTCGCATCCTGCCTGGTGGGATGATTCTGAGAACCGTGAGGTAGATGGTTTTTGAGGCAAGGAAATAAATTGGAATGAGCACCTGAAGTTTGCGCCCCAATAAAATTCTAACCGCCTGGTAAAATTCTGAATAGCACCCAGGACGGAGACGGCAAGCCTCCGCCCATATTTTGCCTTGGCACGGATGTTGCTAAGAGGTAGTGTAAGAAAAGGACAACTATATGGCAATCTACTTAAATGACTTCATCTTCCGGTCTTCCGATGAGGAATCAAAGTTGCTCTCGTTGGAGCGGCGCACCTGCTTTGAATCGTACTATCCCATGAATATTTTTCCTTCAAAAGGACTCGGCCGTGTCGTTTTCGACCCTGTGACGATATTCTATGGCGGCAACGGGTCGGGGAAGTCGACAATCCTGAACATAATCGCGGCCCGACTCAAGGTGCTAAGGGAAATCCCGTTTAAGCCGAGCCAATTCTTCGATTGGTATGTGGATGGATTGACGAGACTTGTTCATGGTGACGTGGAGGACTATGAGGTACATGTCGATCCACTGTCCTTCAACTCTGATTTGTCGGAAGAATGGAAAGGCATCCCAGCCGAAAGCAGAATCCTAACAAGCGAGGATGTTTTTGAGAAGACATTGACCGTCAGGGGCAGAAACCGCGAAATCGACCGGCAACGCGACATGGTGGCACAGAAGTGGTGGGCCTACAGTGTCGAGGGAAAGCATACGAACATGACCTCGTTGCATGGACCTGAGTACGAAGCATGGAAAAGCCAGCACTCGATGAAGGGTAAGTCCATGTCGAGAGTCATCAAGGAAGAGGTGGGCTTCAATATAAAGACCGGCTCCAATGGAGAGAATGCCTTTGAGTTCTTCATGGAGAAGGTTCTGGGTAATGCACTCTATCTTCTCGACGAACCGGAGAACAGCCTTTCTGCAAAATGGCAGGTGAAATTGGCATCCTACCTTGAGGGAATGGCGCGTTTCGAGGGTTGTCAGTTCGTGATTGCCACACATTCGCCATTCCTGCTCGGTATTCGCGGTGCGAAAATTTACGACCTTGACACAGTCGGCGTCCCTGTTCGCAAGTGGACAGAGCTTGAGAACGTTCGGCAGTACTATGAGTTCTTTCGTGATCGCAACGACGAGTTTTAATGAATAGGAAGAAATAGGTGCGGGAAAGATGGATGCGGTTAAGCGAATGAGCATGGTTGAGCACATAAGGAAGCGGGTGGGGATGTACTGGCAGACGCATGATGGCATTCCGGACGCGAGCGTGTGGATTTTCTTTCTCGACCAGCTCGCCAATGAAATGGGGTCGGCATTTATGCGCGGTGAGGCGTCGTATGTCGATATCCGCTATGACAACGAGTCCAAGGCAATGTCCATAGAATGTGACGGCAGTGCGGTGACGGATGATCTGTGCGGCGTCTGCAAGGGTGAAGTCTTAAGCCTTCTCGGTGGAGACCGTGACCTTGGCGGCGTTGACTATGCGATGATTACGGCGCTGTCTCGTCGCATGGAAATTGTGACTTGTAGAAATAGCGAGTGGTCTGCTGTTCAATGTGTGGATGGACATGTGGGAGGCATAGAGAGGATGTTTCCTGAGATTATGGGCACTGCTAATCGTGTTCGTGTAAGTTTCACGCCCTCCGAACAGTTTTATAAGATTGACGAGAAGTTTGACAGGTTTTGGCCAGATGAGGTTCTAAAGGGATTGGGAAGTGGCTTGGCGGCAAGATGTCCGGGGTTGGCTGTTTCCGTAAATAGCCACAGATATGTTTATAAGAATGGCGTACAAGGATTGGTTGAAGAACTTCTAAAACCCTTGGGAGGAGGAACGCTGATGCGCCCAAGAAGCGCGACATACAAGAATGCCTCGCTTGCCTGCGGAGCCGTAAGAAGGGACGATTCGATTCGCCGAGTTTTTGGAAAGTTCTATCTCAATGGACGAGAGGTGAAGAATCAATATGTTATGGGGCGCATAATGGAAATTGCCGTAAATCAACTTATCGACAACTGCCGTCACGCATCGTCGGGATATGATTTTGTCTTTGTCGTGAACGGGTATTGCCCAGACATGTATTTCAATAACGAGAGGATTTATGCTTATGACCATGAGACTTGGTATCAGATTCATGACCATGCCTACCATGATCTAGGGGAACTGAACCCTCAAATAGCTAAATGCATGTTAATGGCTTTCAAGGAGTACATGAAATGAGGGACGATGAATCGAAACCGACATGGCTGATGGATTTGTGCAAGAACAAAGCTCCGGGCATCATATTGATAGACGGCGACAATGAAAGGACATCGTGTCTTGACTTCGCCTACGAGATAGGCGCGACGATGGTGGATAACGGAAGCGCAGAAAGATTGTGTGTATGGTCATGGCATGCGTTTCTCTGGCTACATGGCCGATACCTTATGGGCGATTCGGCGACTGATGTGCATTGCTGGACAATTACGAGGGATGTCGGAATCATTCCGCCGCCTTTGCAGCCACTTGCGGGAACGCTTGTTGAGGACAACATGAGCAGCGATACCAGAATGACACTTCTACAATTGATTCATAGACCAGAAGAGAGTGCGCATGGCAAGTTATGCGTAGCCAGAGGAGATTTAACGATTTCCGACTTCAAAAGCAAGCTCTCGCTTCCAGATATGGAGCGGATCAATGGTGCCGCCAAGCGCGCAGGAATGACCATTATTGTAGTAAGCGGATTGGTGGACGCGCAGGGCAAACCATATGAAACGACCTCCTACGGTGAACTTGCAATGAAAGTCAGCATTGAACACGGGGTTGATCTTGCCGAGTGCGCGGAATCGCTTATATCGGTTCGCGAGAGCGGAAGAGGATATCTTTGTCGCCCAATGCGAATATGGAACGACGACAGATGGGATGATGAGAATGTTGTTAGGCTTGACGAAAAAGGTTGTCTTGGGTTTAAGTCCTAATGAAGTAAAGGGAGAAGAAGATGTCGAATAAGAAGCGAACACTTGAAAGCGTTGCTGATCAGACCGCAGAAATGTGGGAGAACGGTAATCCGTCCAAAGAGATAGTGGATGTAATAGCAAAGGAAGTCGGCGGCATCGTGTGCGACACACCCATGCGAGAGAAGGCTGCCGGAATGTATGGCATTGAAGCGTTCCATCCGTTCAACCTTGCAAATGTGGATGTGAATATCGTGCGCAACCTTTGCCGGACGATACATGACTTTGGCAGAAGTCGCTTTGCCGCGTACAAGACGGTCTTGATGTCTAAGGGCATATTTAGCCAAGAAGTACGCACTGCCGTGTGGATGGATTACCTCGGCATTACAGAATGCGGGGAATTACGCGAGTGGTTGCGACAGTATCTGAGGCTCTATGTCTCTATGCGGGCTGACGGGTTCAAAATCGTGAGAAATGTCAGTCCGGACATAATAGGGCATGTTAATCGAGCGTATAATGCCAGCGCACGCTTATGGCAAGCTTTTGAATCAGATAATCTTGCACAGTTTGAGCTGTTGAGAACGATAGAAGGCACACGTCTCAGCAAGACTTTCGTACGTGACATGTTAAAAAAGAATGGCCAAGGCAAACACATATTGGCAAATCTCATAAGAACTGACAAAGAAATTTCGTCGGTATTCCCTTTTGACGAGATTCTGTTTTATGTTTGTGCGTCAAGCATCTGGCCGTGGAAGAGCATTACAGTTGTTCGTGCCATATCGGAAGTTGCCCCGCAAACTATCACCGGCGTCGATCCGTTCGGGTTGACACCGTTGGACTATATATATTTCAATCTACGCGTGGGGGAGGATCAGTGGCGAGCGATAGGAGGGGGGAGAGATTTTCAAATTAACTGTTTCTGCAAGTGGGATGCGCTTGCTAGTGCTTTAGTAGAATTAGGATGCAATCCCCACCACAAAAATAAGTATGGGATCTCGGCTTTGGATATTAGGCGGCAAATGCATTCTTATGGTGCGATGCGTCAGGATTGGAAAGGTGATGGCTGTAAATCAGTTTGTGATACAAGGCATATCCTAAAGGATGCGAGAACCGAGTCGGCGAAGAAAGACATTTGGTCTCAAGGGAAATGCGTTGTTCCGATTGTGCGGCAAGTTGCCAGTAAAGATTTTGAATGGATGGTGAAAAATTGAGCGGCAAAATGGCGCAGGATCCTTTTTTCGCCGCACAATGCTATTGGCACGGATGTTGCTAAGATAAGGCTGATGAACAATACAAACGACAATCACTATGTGACCCCAGACGAGCGGAAGGCGTTGGACGCAGACAACGTCCCCGAATTCTTCATGTACTTTGCAATCGCCGGACATCAATTGAATCACGCATGGATAGACGAGATTCTGGACGCGCGGGCATGGCGGATATTCGATGCGGAGATCCACGAGGCGGACGGGTTTTGGGAGGTCTTTTCCCATGAGGATTTCGTCATCTTGTGCTGCAAGGACAGTCGAATTCCAGGACCACGTGCGATCAAATTCATTGAGATGATCGAATCGCTCTCTCCGGGAGCTGTCGCAAGGGCTCGAGACGGGGAAGGGAATGATGCACTTACCTGTACGCTTTTGCGCGAAAAGATGAAGCCAGAAGATCGCACCGACCTGTCCAAATGGAGGTGGACAGTTGTGCCCGAATTACAGAAAACATTAATACGATACGGATGCAAAGTAAAGGAACAAGAAAATGACGAAGCAGAATGACGAAACGCTCGCGCTCGACCTTCACAACCGCGTGACGGGCGAGGAGCTGGAAAAGTTGCTGAAGATGCAACTGACGGCGTTGGCGGCGAATCCTGAAATGGCGAGCGCGCTGCCGCCGCTGATGGTGTGGGGCGCACCGGGTCTCGGAAAGTCGAGTATCCTGCGCGACGTGGCGCGCGAACTCGGCATCGGGTTCATTGATGTACGCCTCGCGCAGCGCGAACCGGTGGACATTCGCGGGCTTCCCGTGCCGGGGCCGGACGGAGTGAAGTGGCTCGTTGCAAGCGAGTGGCCGCGCAATCCCGATTCACGTGGCATCATCCTCTTTGACGAAATCACGGCAGCGGATCGTTCGCTACAGGTGGCGGCATACGAGTTCATCCTCGACAGACGACTCGGCGAACTCTACAAGGTGCCAGACGGGTGGTACATTTGCGCGGCGGGAAACAGGACGGAAGACCGTGCGGTCGCGGCGACGATGTCATCCGCCCTCGCCAACCGTTTTCTACATGTCGAGATGCAGGAGGACGTCGAGAGCTGGATCGCGTGGGCGCGGACACACGACATCCATCCGTCCGTGATGGGCTTTATCCGTTACCGTCCAGGATGCCTGTTCAACCAGGAGGGGGAGAACCTTGAACGCGGCTGGCCGACACCACGTTCGTGGGAGCGTGTGAGCCGGATGCTCGTGCAATTTGGAAACGGCAACGAGTCGCTTCTCCGAAAGGTCGTGTACGGGCTTGTCGGAAACCGTGCGGGGGTGGAGTTCATGGAGTTCCACAAGATCAACGAGACATTCGATGATGTTCTGGAGATGATGAGGAATCCGGCAAAGCCTATCAAGATACCAGACGCCTCCGACCGCAAGTACGCGCTTTGCGCGGCGATGACGTATCTCCTTTGGCGAGGCAAGGATGCCGAGGAGGAGGAACTTCGCATCGACGGGTTCTACCGCATCTGCATGGAACTTTCGAGCGACTTCGCGTCAATGGCGATGATGGACGCGATGGCTGGCAACAAGCGCGAGTCGAGTTCTGCTTTTGCAGAAAAGCTCTTCCGCCATCCTCGATACAAGGAATGGGCAGAGAAGCACGGAAAGGCTCTCCGGAAGAGAGTTTCGATTTCGATACGTCTTAGCGATTACATCACTAAAAGACCATTGGCTGACGAGCCTCTGCGTGAGACATGGAAGTGAAAAGGAGTCTGATATGTCATTGTCGGAAAAGGAACTTGCGAAACTGAAGAAGGCAACGTATACGTTGATGTGTCAGGACAGGCAACGGCTTCTTGTGCGCTTCCCGTTCACGGGCGGATTCCTGATGCGCATGGAGTTCGTGCCAGTCCGGGACTGCCGCCTCCGCACGGCGGCGACAGACGGCGAGCGAATCTTCATGGACATAGCATTCTGCTCAACGCTCTCCACCGAGGAACGCTTGTTCGTGATGGCGCATGAGGTGTGGCATTGCGTCCTTATGCACATGTTACGCTGCCAGACGCGCGATCCACCGGCCTTCAACGTCGCAGCTGACATGGAGGTTAACCGCATGCTGAAGAAGGAGGGCCTTAAACATCCGTCCAAGTGTCTGATGCCAAAGGCTGAATGGTATGAACTGTCGGCCGAAGAGATATACGAACATCTCCGCAAGAGGCCAAAGCAAGGGAAGCAAGAACAGGATGTTCAAGGGACAGATACGCAAGATGGTGATGGGATTGGGAGCGACAAACAGTTTGACAAACACATCTACCCCTCGACATCTTCTGGGGAAGATAACACATTTGCCGTCACTGACCAGTGGGGCGAAGTCGGGTTTGACAAGGACTATGCCCCGCTCATCACCAAGGAACTGGCCGATAAGATTAGAGAGAGGATCGTAGCCGTTGCCCAGCAGATCGAGCGGACACGTGGAACGATTCCGGAACACCTTGCGAACATAGTTCGCGCGGCCTTGCGTCCACAGATACGATGGCAGGAAGTGCTGGCGCAGTTTGTGACGAGCTGCTATGGTGGCTCGCGGAGGTGGTTGCCGCCGAACCGCCGACACATTTCGCAGGGGCTGTATCTGCAAAGTTCGAGGAAGGAGCGTCTACAGGCGGCTGTGGCGATAGACACGAGCGGCAGCACCACGGCAGACCTTCCGCAGTTCTTTTCAGAACTCACGTCGCTGCTGAATACTTTTGGCGATTATGAGCTTACTGTCATGCAGTGCGACTGCGAAATACAGAATGTGGAGAAATTTGATGCCTACAACCCGTTCCACCCGACCGACTGGAAAGCGTATGGTCATGGCGGGACAGACTTCCGCCCTCCGTTTGTATATGTTGCGGAGCATTCTGAGATCGAGCCGTCGTGCCTCATCTACATCACCGACGGATGCGGCCCCGCGCCGGATAATCCTCCGCCTTATCCGGTTCTTTGGATTTTGACCGGCGATGGCGAAAAACCCGCTCCGTGGGGTTGGGACTTGCGGCTCCGCCAATCATAAAATGAGCAGTTGGTAATGTTCTGAACGGCAAACATGACGATGCGTATAGATTAAGCCGCATAAGACCGATTGGCACGGATGTTGCTAATAAGCGAGCGGTACAAAAACAGGAGAAAAATCAGATGCAAAGATTCAAGAACAATATGAGTGACGGTTGGCTTTTCAGGCAGGAGCTGCGACTTTTCAGGAACTTCATGCGAAACTGGAAACGCGATGTCGATGATTGCGACTTCTTCGACATATTCGCCAACGGCAACAATACTACCGAGAATGAGGCAAAAGCTTTCCTCAAGAAATACTTTTCGCTTGAGACCTTGGCCAAGTGCGACTCGGTCAGCGTAGAGCGTGTGCGTGACAAAGCGGACGATGATGGGAGGATTGTCGATTTCTCGTTGGGGCGCTGCTCGACGGATGGCCTGATCCGCGAACTCTGGAACAAGGACAAGTCGAGCCGCGCACGTTGCCGAGAAATGCTTGAAGAATGGTGTGATGTTCTGGAAAAACACAAGTCGCGCACTTGCCGGCGGAAAGATCCAATAGAGACTCGCATGGGTGAAATCTGCCGCGTTCTGAAGCTCAATGAAGTTGAGCGGGACATTCTCGTCTATGCGGCAGTACGTCTTATGACCTGCTTCGACGATTTTCCGGTAGGGAACACGAGCGGACGCAACGACCGGGCCATGTTCATAGCGATGGCAATAGACCGCCCGTGCAGCATGGTGACGAATGCGCTGGCGGCGAATGAGAAGTTGAGAAGATATGAAGTCCTTGACAGCGATGGCGACCTTGAACGCAACAGTCCGTTCAGAAATTACCTCGACAACGGCGACGGGGAGATGCTTAAGGGGCAGTTCTACAAGAAGACACCGACTGATGACGCCCTGCCGTGGGACTACTACGGAAAGCTCGCAGAGGAGCATGGCGGCATTCTGCGGAGCATGATATCGTCCGCGAAATCGGGCAAGCGCGGCGTGAACATTCTCTTCTATGGTGAGCCGGGAACGGGCAAGACGAGCTTTGCGAAGACGCTGGCGAAAGAGCTTGGTCTCGATCTCTTCGAGATACGACAGGGAGACCGCAACGGAGAGCGCAACTCTCCGCAGAGCCGCATGGCGGGCATCCGCATCTGCAACGAACAGGTACCGCGCGAGCGGAGCATGATAATGGTCGACGAGTCCGACCAGCTTCTCCGCACGAGCATGGACTTCTTTGCGGCGTTGTTCGGCGGCATGGGTTCGTCGGGCTCAGAAAAAGGCGTGATCAACTCAATTCTCGACGAGACAAAGCTGCCGACGATATGGATATCAAACGCCCCGGCAAGGGCGTTGGATGATTCTGTTCGGCGTCGTTTCGACTACTCGATCCGTTTCGACAAGCTCGGCACGCGTCAGCGTTCGGCCATCTGGCGCAACAGCGTGAAGAAATTCCGGCTTGAACGGCTCGTCCCCACAGAGCTCGCCGAACAGTTCGCACAGAAGTACCAGACCAGCGCGGGCGGCATAGCGATGGTTCTGGAGAACGTCAAGCGCATGCGTCCGCGCAAGGACAAGGTAGCCGCGCTCGTCGAGTCCCTCATGAAGCCACATTGCGAACTCATGGAGGCAAAGACGAAGGACGATGCGCTCATGCCGACGAAGGACTACTCCCTGGACGGATTGAACATCAAAGGAGATATCACGCTCGATAGGATTGTGGAGGCTGTGCGGAATTTCAGGAACAGCAAGGAGGACGGGAACGATCCAGACCGCCCGCGCATGAACATTCTCCTATGGGGGCCTCCCGGAACCGGCAAGACCGAGTTCGTGAAGCATCTTGGGAAGACCCTGAATAGCCGCGTGGTTGTCAAGATGGGGAGCGACTTGCTGTCCTGTTGGGTGGGCGAGACGGAAAAGAACATCAAGCGAGCGTTCGACGAGGCTGAGGCGGACAACGCGATTCTGTTCCTTGACGAAATCGACGGCATCGTACAGGATCGTTCCGGTGCGCAACGCAGCTGGGAGGTGACGCAGGTCAACGAGCTTCTCAACCGCATGGAAAATTTCAAGGGCGTTATGGTCGGGGCGACCAACTTCATGGACAACCTTGACGCTGCGATCATGCGGCGATTCACATTCAAGCTACAGTTCGACTATCTTGAGGCAGACGGCAAGCGCGCATTCTTCGAGCGGATGTTCAAGACACGCCTTGGTGATGCCGAGGCGATGCGACTTGCCGCAATTCCCAACCTTGCGCCAGGCGACTTCCGCACGGTCAGGCAGTCGCTCTACTACCTTGGCGGCTCGGTGTCGAACGAGACCCGTCTCAACGAACTTGAAAAGGAATGTTCGCTCAAGAAAGGCGGCGGGCGTCGCATTGGGTTCTGATCGCCATGAAAAACTATCTTCAATACAAGGCAGTAATCTACTGGACAAACCTCTTGAAAAAGAGGGAGTCATACTGTATCAATCCTGCGTTTTTCACCACTGCGCATGTGTTTCTGACACATGAATCCCTTGTGGCGAAACTTCGTGCGGAAATCCCGGCAGATTCTTTGCGCTGGTTGCAGGAAACGGCTCAGCCACCGTATCGGAATCGGCTTGAGATTGACGGGGAATTGGAAGATGTCCTTTGCGTGATATGGAATGCCCCGACATTGAGGCCAAAGCTAAGAGATATTCTGGTCGTTGCCGCCGAGGGATGGCTGGCAGAAGCCGAGGATGAAGGTGTCGAACCGTCATCTTCCCCTAAGTTGGATGCGGCGCATGAGGTCGAGCGGTGCGTTGCTGAAGGACTGCTGGTTCCGCCGGGACCATGTGCCACGCCCGAAGAGATGGCGGCATTTGTAAAAATGGCAGCGTTGCCAGTAAAGCCTGAAAGCACAGGTGCATCGGGAGTCAGCGATGACATCTGACAACGACAGCATCATAAAGGATGTCGCCGCAAACGCCTCCAAGTGGAAGTGGCCGTTTTTCAAGTCTCTTATCCCGAAGCCTTGGGATGATGCTTCTTCCATACAGGAATCGTCGCGGCGCTCAATGACGCGTCTGACGGTGCAGGCCAAGGTGGCATTTCCGGCAAAAGGAAAGGAGGTGGAATCCATCGCTTACCACAGAGGGCATCACTGGGTGCCGCGAGTGGAAATCCCCGATGATTTCTACGGATATCGTCAGGTCGTGTGGAAAAACATCTATGAGTGTGGAATGACATCGGATGGCCAAGTCAAGATGGAATTTATCAAGCCAGACAGAATGGCGCTTACGTTCATCAAGAATCGCGGCAGCAGCGTTGACGGGGATGCCATTTGCAGGGTGTGGCAGGAATACACCGATGACATTGCCAGAGACGCGGCGGGGAGACATTCGGGGTTTCGCCTTGACGAGGAGTCGGTACACATATTCTCCTTCGACGGACTGGCCAAGGTGAATTATCGTCATGGGGTGAAGCAGTATGAGGTCTGGTTCAATTTCGGTAATGATATGGTATATGTTGAAAAGATAAAAGAGGACTTGAACAGATGAATAACAAGTTGAACTATGAACTTCTGGAGTTTCACATACGTGAGGCGGTTGGTGAGCTGGACTCGCTACTGAGCCGCATCCAGTTCATGCTTGGGCGACTGGACAAGGCGGGCACATCGCAAGTTGACGCATGGGGGAATCTCAACGAGGCCGGTCTTGAAGTGTCGCTTGCTCACGCCTATCACCACATGAATTTTGCTTGGAATGTACGTAACAAGACGACAAAGGATGCCGACACGCATTTCGACCGTGACGAAAAGTTCCCGCGCCCGACCGAACGGTTCGACTCGTTTGCCCGTTATTGGCCGAAATCCCTGATCAGGAAATGCAAGCGAAAGTAGAATTCCATGTCATACGCAGAAAAACATATTGCGCAAGAGGCATTGCGTCTCGAACAGGCGGAAGCCTTCGTTGATGCCGACAGGCAGCATGAAATTCACCGCCAGCTTGTGGGTGAAAGCGAAAGAACGATGGCCGTTCATGCTTTGAACAGGCGCAATAGCGCAATGGCCACGGCAGCAGGAAGGATTTTCAGGAGCGTTGACCGGTTTCTTTCTGGGCAGTCAAGACAGGATGAATTCCCGGCACGACTGTTTTGGGCGTGTCCAGATGATGTCAGATGGCGTTTCTGTGCAGATGCCTTGCGCGACAAGCGTATTTCGCGTGCCACGAAAGCGCAGCTTGTTGCATGGATGATGTATTTGCCCGCGATGAACGCCCCCGGACGGAGTGAGGCGCTTATGCAGATTCTGGACGAGGACAGTTCTCGGATCAATGTTCTGTTTCCGGCACTCCTTGCCCGTGTCGAATACTGCCACCGGCGACTCCAAGGCTGGAGAGATGTGGCCGTTTCGGCGGGAGAGGATGCCAATCCTGCGGCTTACAGCATCCGCTACACATGGGAAGAACGGTTAATAACTGCCGAGGAGGAGGCGGAGATTAACCGTGACGATGGTGCGCGATTTGCGCTTGCCATGTCGCTTTCTGGGCACCGGATCAGACGGTCGTTGCTTCTTGGTCTGGCTTTTGGACACAGATGGAATATCCTGAAATTCCTGTACGAAACTTTTGACGAGTGCCAGCGTGTTTTGTCGGTGAACGAGATGATTTCAAGGATGTGTTCGGACGGGGAGATACACATTGAGGGCCACACGACGCCTTGGCAGATTGATGGTGACGGATACGCTTTCATGCATCTTCTTGAATCAATGAGTCCGGGATGCATGCGAAAGATCAGGGATCCATTCGGGAACAATCTCCTGTGGCAGACGTTCTTTCGCACTCAAACGTCGCATCGCGCAAGCAAGGTCTATCCGAAACTTGAGAAGATGCTCGTTGATTACGGTTGTGATCCACATGAAGTAACGAGTCTTGGCGTTTCCTGGGCAGATATCGTTCGGGCGCAATATGAGGCGGGTATCACAAAGGAAGTAAGAGATTTCCATTGGCATAAAGACAAGGAATACTCGAATCTGCGCGGATGGTTTAACGGACTTTTTGGCGCAAGAAAGAAGAATGTGAAGACATGAGAATTAAGCCGGAAAACTTGCCATTGATTCATCGCTATGCGGCACATGGCCGGATCGTCGTGTTCGACACGGAGACGACCGGCATGACGAATGACGATGAAATATGTCAGATCGCCGCCGTGGAGTATGAGCATGGTAGAGAGTGTCGGAACATGGCAGAATACCTTACGCCGACTTGTCCCATGAATCCGTATGCAGAACAGGCACACGGGCTTTCGCTCGACTTTCTGCGACAAAATGGCATCCCGCCAGCCATCGGGCTTGATCGTTTCTTGGCTTTTCTCGGCGGGGATGTGCTTCTTGTCGCGCACAACCTGCGCTTTGACATGAGGATGCTCAACAATGCCTGTGTCCATTACGGCATTGAGCATGACGGCGCTGCTATCGAAACCTGCGACACCCTTGCGCTTGCGCGGCTCGCGATGCCCGATCTTGACTGCTACACGCTCGGCAACCTTGTCGAGACGCTTGGCGTTGAAGGTGCAAACAGCCACGATGCCCTTGACGATGCCTACGCCTGTGCAGGGGTGTTCTTCAAGCTGATTGAATCACTAAAGAAAGGCAGTGTAAATGATGGATCTTCACAATGAGAAATTGCGCAGCCTCGTTGCTGCGGGAGTTGGGAAAAGATGGGGCGGTGCAGATGGAAAACTTCTTGTCCCGCAGACGAATATCGACTATGAGATTGCCGCGATTGAACGCTTTGGCTGGGCCGATTACTTCGTAATGGCTGCGGAGATGGTAGATGCCGCAAGAAAAGCGGGGGGACGAATAGGTCCCGGACGAGGCGCGGTGGGGGCGAGTGTCGTGGCGTATGCCCTCGGCGTCACAAACATAAATCCCATAGGAATTCAGAATCTCCTTTTTGAGAGATTTCTCAATGCCAACACGCATCCATCCTGTACTCTGATTCTCATCGACATGGACAAGATCGGATTTGATGCGGCTCTTGCCTATCTCAAGGAGCGGTTCAGAGATGTCATCCGTGAGCGGAAAACACATCGCCTCGCGCCGGACTGCTGGACTGTTGGCGAGAGGAGCATCGGCTTGACGCATCTTCCGCAGTTGGATGTCATCTCGCGCACATTAAGCCTAATTCAAGAGACTCGCGGCCATGCGCCCGATCTCGATTCTATGCCGTATGATTCATGGAACATGCTCAGGCTGATTAGGACTGGCGATATATCTGGAGTGCGCGGTTTTGATTCGCCTTTTGCGAAGAAGTGGCTGAAACGGATATCTCCATTGACTTTCAACGAACTTGTTGCTTTCCATGCGATGAGCCGCCCGTGGCGAGAGAAAGAACTCTCGCAATATGCAGATGTAACACATGAATCCGATTCCGCCATCTGGAGTCATCCTCTCTCGCAGGAGGTTCTTGCCGAGACGAGAGGAATAGTCGTGTATCAGGAGCAGGTCGTGCTTCTGTTGCGGAGGTTCGCTCGCTTCACGCGTGATGAAGCTGAAAAGTGCCGCAAGTACATCTCCAAGATGATGCCCAAACGCTTTGATTACGCCGAGCGCTTTATCACGGGTTGCATGGAGAACCCCGAATTCAGGGTGGGGACGCTTGTGCAAGGCGATATGGCAAGAGCAGAGGCGGAACGCATATGGGATGAACTGTTGAAAATGGAGGTTGGCTGCTTTGCAACCTTGAAGGCTCATGATGTAGCATTCACGCGCCTCGCTTACCAGACGGCATATCTGAAATCAGCTTACTTTTCGGAACTGATGTTTGCGCGCGAGGAATGTCGAACCACCTCCGTTGAGAGGAAAGTTGTCGGGGAACTCACGCTCGACAAGATCAAGGACGCAATTGGGGATGGCATGCAAGTCACTCTCCTTATAAGGCATGCGGAACGTCCGCCGCTTGATCCGTCCGACACAACGTTCGGCGCACGGCTTCCGATAACCAGCAAGGGCAGGTTGGATGCTTTACGTTTAGGACAGGCGCTTTCGGAGTTTTTTTCTGATGAAGATGTCGCCGTGTTTGCAAGCGAAACATTCCGAACGATTGAGACTGCCTGTGGGATTATCGCAGGGATACGTCCAGATTGTGTCGAAGCGCCCCAAGCCCGTGTACATAGGCTTCTTGGATGCGACACGCCGTTCTTCGGCTCTCTTGATGAGCGCATGAAATTGATTGCGGAGGGGCGGTATCTTGATCGGCTCAACGAATACTACCTAAGTGGTGAACAGAAAGGCTATCGCCCACTTGCACAGGCTACAGACGAAATGGAACGACGGCTTCTCGATCTGAATGTTGCGGGCAAGGCCCTGCTGATTGCAGTCACGCACGATATCAATGTCGCATCTTTTCTTGCCGGACGTGGTGTTGTACCGTCGTTCACGGATGAGACTTGGCCACATTATCTTGACGCGGCAGTTATCATGGATGACGGGTACGGTGCGCGAGAATACGGCTGGCTACGTAATGCGACTCTTAAAAAAGGAGAGGGTGGCGCACATCTGAGGGAGTTTCTGAAGCCGTAGCGCAAGTGCAGCATAGAATTTTTGGGTAGTAAGAGTTCATTTTTCTATAACTTTATTTCATGTGCGCATTGAGTTCTTAGGACATAAATGCTATAATACACGGTGATCCTTTAAGGAAAGGTGTCTTAACCGATTATGGCATTGTGCTACAAAAAACTCTGGAAGTTGCTTATTGACCACGATATGACCCGCGCAGACCTGCGCGGGGCGACTGGCATTGCCCCTGCAACGATAGCCAAAATGTCGAGGGGGGAGTCCGTCGGCGCAAGCGTTCTCGAACGCATCTGCGAATCGCTGCAATGCAACATCGGCGACATCGTGGACTATGTGCCAAAGTCGGTCGGGCAAGGTTCTGGCAAGGGGAAGGCGCGTTGAGCCGGGGAGAGGGAGTATGGCATATCAGAGCGAAGCGCAGCTTGAGAAGCAACTCATATCGCAGTTGAGCGGACAGAAGTTCGCCCCTGTCGCCATCGCCGACGAGGAGGCGCTGGAGGCCAACTTCAAGGCGCAGTTCGAGGTGTTCAACAAGGACAAGCTCGACAAGCCGCTCTCCGACAAGGAATGGGAGCGGGTGTTCAACCTCCTCAAGGGCAAGTCCATCTTCCAGAGCGCGAAGGTGCTGCGTGACAAGTTCGTACTCGAACGCGATGACGGCACCAAGCCGTACCTCTCGTTCTTCAATCCCGACGACCCCACGAAGAACATCTTTCAGGTCACGCACCAGACGACAATCGTCGGCAAGTACAAGAACCGCTACGACGTGACAATCCTCGTGAACGGGCTTCCGCTCGTGCAGATCGAGCTGAAGCGGCGCGGAATCGACATCCGCGAGGCCGTCAACCAGATCATGCGCTATAAGAAGCACTCCTACGGAGGGCTGTTCCACTACGTCCAGATTTTCGTCGTGTCCAACGGCATGGACACAAAGTATTTCGCCAACTCCGACAGGCAGCTTCTCTACTCGCTGGCGTTCTTCTGGACTGACAGGCAGAACGTCCGCCTCACGAACCTGAAGGACTTTGCCGAGTCCTTCCTTGCCCGCGACCACATCGTGAAGATGCTTTCGCGCTACATGGTCCTGAACGACACGGACAGGATTCTGCTGGTGATGCGTCCGTATCAGGTCTATGCCGTAGAAGCCCTCGTGCGGCAGGCGACGCTCACCTCGA
>Ga0265301_10001088_pt1 | contig 36784 bp, 24 predicted proteins | sample AusTroGonzalo_MG_2_FD_193488 | JGI IMG/M metagenome (GOLD analysis project Ga0265301, IMG submission 193488) | Bovine rumen microbial communities from tropical cattle in Woodstock, Queensland, Australia - Gonzalo_04 | ecosystem: Host-associated > Mammals > Digestive system > Stomach > Rumen ...
CGACGCTCTTCCGATCTACGCTCCTGAGGATCTGCTCGGACGGGAAATACCGGGTCGACTCGAAAAGTCTCCTGCCCGACAAGCCGTTTAGGGTCGGCAAGTTCGTCTGCACAGCCTTTTCAACAGTGCACGACGCCGCAGATCCTGTCGGATTCTTCCTTGAGATGCCGAGCGGAGAGAGCTTCTGCCTCGCGACCGACACGGGCATGGTCACAAACCGTATGCTGAGCTACTTCAACAGGTGCGACCACCTCATCCTGGAGGCCAACCACGATGTCGAAATGCTCTACAAAAACCCGCACTACCCGCCCGACCTGAAGAGAAGGATCCACAGCAAATTCGGGCACTTGTCAAATGAAAGTTCCATCGATGCGCTGAGCCGCCTCGAAAGGCAGCCGAAAACTGTCGTCTTCGCCCACCTGAGCGAAGAGAACAACACGCCGGTCACGGTAAAGACGCTCGTCCGCGAGTTCAAAAAGAACAGCAGCGCGGATTTCAAGGCCTTCATCGCCTACCAGAACGACCCCTACTCCATCAGGCTGAACTGATGCGCGACAACCATCTACATCTGCTTCAGACCCTTGAAAAGGCTCCCGATGCCGCCGAGTTTTTTGAAAATGCCGGAGATTACTCCGCGCTCTGCTCGTGCCGGAACATCGGCGAAGTTGAGTTCGTCGAGGCCTTCAGGGCGGCGCATCCGAAGGCTGCTGGAAAGCTGAAGATCTCGTTCGGCATACACCCGCAGGATCCGCAGAAAGAGGAGCTGGAGACACTGCTCCGGCTGATCGGCGAAAAGAGGATCGAAGCAGTCGGAGAGATCGGGCTCGACCTCTTCTCGGATGAATTCAGGGCGACCTTCAGCCTTCAGTCCGAACTTTTCAAAAGGCAGCTCGAGATCGCGGCGGAGCATGATCTTCCGGTCGTCCTGCACATCAGGAAGGCGGTACAGCAGCTCTTTTCACTGGAACACCTCCTCAAAAAAAACTCTTCGGTGATCTTTCACTCATATTCAGGCACCGCCGATGAGGCTCTGACCTTTCTGAGACACGGCGTAAACGCCTGTTTCAGCTTCGGCAACGCGCTCCTGAACGGCCACAAGAGGGCTGCCGAATGCATAAAAATGCTTCCCGTAGAACGTATTCTGACCGAAACCGACGCCCCCTACCAGCCGAAAGCAGGGAAGCCATTCTCGCGTCCCGAAGACCTTGAGGAGATCGTAAACGCGGTAAAGGGGATACGGGGCAATTTTTTTGCCTAAAAGCCGGACATCACTAAAATATACCGTTTTAATTTTTTAGAGGTAACACCATGAAGGATCCGAGAGTAAAGAAATTTGCAGAGCTGCTCGTCAACTACTCCGTCAAGGCTCAGCCCGGCGAAAACATACTCATCAGCGCCGTAGACACAGCCGCGATGCCCATGATAGAAGAGCTGATCGATGCGATATACGCCGCAAAGGCCAACCCGTTCGTCCTCTTCACCGCTCAGTCCGTCCAGCGGAAACTCTACAGAGGCGCAAACGACAGGATGCTTGAAATAATGAGGAAAAACGAACTCGACCTCATCAAAGAGATGGACGCATTCATCGGCATCCGCGCAATTGAAAACAAGTTCGAGACGAACGATGTCGATCCGGTACAGATGATGAACGTCGTTCAGAAGTACCGCAGCGACGTGAGTGACGCCATCATGGAGAAGAAGTGGGTCACCACGATGTTCCCGACGCCGGCTTTCGCGCAGGCTTCAAGCATGTCGATCGAAGCTTTCGAAGATTTCTTCTTCAGTGTCACGACTCTCGACTACAGAAAAATGGACCGCGCCATGGATCCTCTGAAGGCTCTGATGGAGCGCACGGACAAGGTACGCCTGCTCGGCCCGGGAAGGACGGATCTGCGCTTCTCGATCAAGGGGCTCCCGGCAATAAAATGCTCCGGCGAATGCAACGTTCCAGACGGTGAAGTCTACACGGCGCCGGTACGCGACTCGATCAACGGAGTCATCGAATACAACACGCCGACAGCCTACCTCGGGACCAGATTCGACCACATCGCGCTGACCTTCGAGAACGGCAGGATCGTCAGGTTCGAGGGCAGCCATCCGGATAAGCTGGAGGAGATCTTCAACACGGACGAAGGCGCAAGATACGTCGGGGAATTCGCCATCGGCGTCAACCCCTACATCATCGAACCTCAGATAAACATCCTTTTCGACGAGAAGATCTGCGGCTCGATCCACTTCACGCCGGGACGCTGCTACGAGGAGTGCGACAACGGCAACCAGTCCGCCATCCACTGGGATCTGGTCATGATCCAGACTCCGGAATACGGCGGCGGCGAGATCTACTTCGACGATGTCCTCATAAGAAAGGACGGCCGTTTCGTTTTGCCGGAACTCGAGTGCCTGAATCCGGAAAACATCAAATAAGTTCAACAAGTTGCTTTAACGCCGGAGGTAAAAAATGCTGCCGATTACAGGTTATCTTCCGACCTCGCTGGTCGACTTCCCGGGGAAAATCGCCTCGATCTACTTCGTTGCGGGCTGCAACCTCCGCTGTCCGTTCTGCCACAACAGTTCGCTTTTCGAGATAAAAAAGGAATCGCTCATTTCGCGGGAATCGGTGATCCAGGAGATAAAAAAGCGCTCCAAATTCATCGACGGCGTCGTCTTCTCGGGCGGGGAACCGTCGCTCTACGACGAGCTGATCGACCTCATGAAGGAGATCAGAAGCGAAACAAAGGCGGCGATAAAGCTCGATTCCAACGGGCTCAGGCCTGAGTTCATAAAAAAGGCCCTCCCGCTGATTTCGTACATAGCTATCGACATCAAAACGACTCCTGACAAGTACGCCGAACTCGGCTCGCCCTACACGGCGGAGGAGACTGAGAAGCTGCTGAAGACTACCGCTGCCCTGATCGGAGAGAGCGACGTCGAGGCCGAATACCGGACGACGATGTATCCGCCGGTAGTTGAAAGCCACGAAAGGCTCTACCACCTCGCGGAGTTCGTTCCGGCAAAGGCGAACTGGTTCCTCCAGCGCTTTGTCAGCGACCACGCATACCTCCCCGCGGCTCAGGCTTCGGCCACCTATTCGATCGAACAGCTTGAACGCATGGTTACCGAGCTGAGAAACGAGACCCACCGGGATAAAATTTTTGTAAGAGCTTATATTCACTGAACAAAATGACAAAATTCGACAAGCTCAAACGCCTGCATGAAATCGGAAAGATCATAGCGAAGCACAGACTTGCCGCCTACTTTCCGAAATCTCTCCTCAACCTTTTCAGGGTCGAAAACGCAGGGAACGACGACACTTCAGGCATCCGGCTGGAGGAGGAGATCCGCCTCGCCTTCGAGGAGCTCGGAACAACATTCATAAAGCTTGGGCAGCTCATGTCGCTTCGGAGCGACATAATCCCCGAATCGCTTGCGAACGAGCTGAAGAAACTCACGGACAACGTCAGTCCTATCGACTTCAGCCTGATCAGACCGATAATCGAAAAGGAGCTTTCGGCCCCTATCGGTGAGATCTTCGAGGATTTCGACGAAACTCCGCTCGCCTCCGCTTCGATTTCGCAGGTCTACTCCGCAAAGCTCCGCGCCGACGGATCGGAGGTGGTCCTGAAGATCCGTAAACCCGGGATCGTCGAGACGATCAGGACCGATATGGAGATCATACTCTGGATCGCCGAAGGTCTGAAAAGGAGCCCGTACGGAGAGAATTTCGATTTCAAAGGGATCGCGGAAGAGTTTTTCTGGTCTATGAACGCCGAACTCAACCTTCTGATAGAAAAGAGCAACACGAACAGGTTCAGAGAGAATTTTTCAGGCGACGGGTGGAGCTGGCTCTCCTTCCCGAAAATGTACGCCGAGTACTGCACGGAACAGATGCTCGTCATGGAGCGGATATCCGGGAAGAAACTCGATGAAGTCATCGAGGCCGGACCCGCCGGAGGCTTTGACTGCAACCTGATAGCCGGGCGCGGAGCCGAAATGCTGATGCAGATGATCCTGACCGACGGCTTTTTCCACGCCGACCTTCACCCGGGGAACCTCTTTTTCCAGCAGGGCGGCCGCATCGTCCTGATCGACTGCGGGCTCTGCGGAAAGCTCGACCGCTACCTGCGCGAGAGCATCGCCGACATCCTCATTTCGTTCGCAGCCAAGGATTGGGACAGAGTCGCGAGGATATACCTCGAGCTCAGCGGGAATACCGGTATCCAGAACCGCGAACTCTTCGTGAAAGAGCTCAGAAGGCTGTTCAGGTCGCTGCCAGACAACATTTCGGAGATCGATTCGAACCAGCTCTACCGCGAACTCGCGGCACTCTTTTTCAAGTACAGGCTCCATGTCCCGAGGGAGCTGACCTTGCTTTTGCGGAGCTTCACGATGCTCGAAGGGCTCTGCCGCAGGCTGAGTCCCGATTTCAAGCTCCTCACAGCTGCGGAATCGCTCTCGAAAAAGGTCCTGATCCAGCGCATGACACCGGAAAGGATCGCCGGCGATTCCTTCACGATAATGATAAAATTCCTGGATTTTCTGCAGAACTTCCCGGTAACCGTAAACGACATAACGACGAAGCTCGAGGCTGGCGAGATCCGTCACCAGCTGCTCCACTTCCTCTCCGAAAGCGAAAAGAGGTTCACTTCGCGCCTCGTCACGAGGCTCTCTACTTCACTTCTGATGTCGGCTTCGGTACTGGCCTTCTGCCTGACGGAGAACAAAAACGCGACGCTCGCATCCGGAATAGTCTTCGGAACGGCGTTTCTTCTCTTCTGTTCGAGTTTTCTGAAAAACAAATAAGCTGACGTGGATCCGAAAAAAGATGGTGCCGGAGACCGGAATCGAACCGGTATGGGGTCGCCCCCGCTGGATTTTGAGTCCAGTGCGTCTACCTATTTCACCACTCCGGCAAAAAAACGGGATATGCTACCGGTTTACGCCGTTTTGTCAATTTTTGAGCTTCAGGATCACGAAGTCGTTTAGGTTGATCCCGGTCGCTCCGCTGCGGAGTTCGAAGCCGTATTCGTCCAGAAGTGCAGCCGAATCGAACTCTCCGAGCGCCCTGGCGATTTTCTCTTCCGGGATGCTCCTCTTTTTTGAAACGATCGCGCCGGCAAAGGGTGAATTTCCGTCGACGCCGTCCGATGAAAGGGCGAAAAGCTCTGCATTTTCAGGAAGATGCCTGTAAAACGAAAGCGCGAGATGGCTCATCCTTCCGCCGCACCCCTCAGCTCCTGAAGCGATCTTCAGAAGCGGCTCTCCGGTAACGAGCGTGCAGGGAAGAGAGCTCTTTACTGAGTTCGCCAGGATGGAGACGAGTTCATCCACGCCGCCCGTAAACCTGCGGACGGAGAGTGTTTCACGCGGCAGCATTTTCAGTAGCGCGTCATGAAGGGTATCGGAGTCGGCCGAGACATAAAGTTCAGTATTTTCAAGATCTTCTCGATAGAACGGCATACTTCCGACAAGCCTCTCGCCTCTGTCGAACGGGATATCGCTCATCACGAACACCCGCCATTCCGTCTTAGGGAAGAGCGCCGCCAGCTTCCCGCCCTTGATAAGCGAGTTTTCAATGCGGATCCGGTTCATCTCAGTGATCGGCAGACCGCTTTTCAGCAGCCGGTCATTGACTTCCATTGTGTTTCCGGGGTCGCCGCTCCTCTCCAGAAGCGCCGAGCTCCCGCCGCTCAGAAGGACGCAGACCAACCCGGGATCAAGCCGCGTCAGGAAATCAAGAAGCCTCTCCGCCGCCACGAAACTCTCCTGCGTGATATGCGGATGCGTCGAAAAAACGACATGCTCCTTCGGGATCCCGAATGTGTCGGAGCCGTGGGGAACCACAATAAAAACAGGAAGCTGCGCCGCTTCAGGGTAATGCGCGACGAACTTTCCGTACATGAAAGCCGCCGACTTTCCGACGGCTACGACCGCCCCGTCCCGGCACATCGGCAGCGTGCCTGCGCCGTTGAAATCGGGCTCGAGCGAGCGCAGAAAATCAAGATATCCGGCCGGATCGTAAAACATCTCTCTCCAAAAAAAATTCGTTTTCTGTGGTCTTTTTAACAACTTTTGGTATATTTCGGCAATTTTTTTTGAATCGACATGAATCGGAGGTTTTTATGAAAAAAGTGCTTCTCGTTTTGCTGGCTTTTCTCCTTCTCATTTCCCTCGCGGCTTGCGGTGAAAACAAAAAAAAGGAGAAATCTCCGCACCTTTCGGACTACAGCTCTTCGGCTGCGAAATACTTCCCGCTTGCCATGGGAAACAGCTGGAAATACCGCGTAAACTACTTCGGCTCCTCGGGAGAGATGGATGTCACGATAGTCGCATCGGACGGCGAATGGTTCACGGACAACCGGGGCGGCAGGCTCAAGATCGACCGCCACGGCATACGCGACGACGAACGCTATCTCCTGATGTTCCCGCTCCAGCGCGAAGAGTGGACGGCGATCCTCAGAAACAAGTCCCGCGAGATCAGAAAGACAGTCGGCGTTGACGAACAGGTCGTCGTTCCGGCAGGGAAATTCGAGGGGGCGATCAAGGTCCACACCTATGTCGCACTGCCCGGAAAGAAGGTGCTCCACTCCTACCACTACTTCGTCGCGAAGGTCGGTATAGTCAAGATCGAAACGGTGCTGGAGGATCTGAACGAGGCGAAGAAGACGCGCCAGACCGTCACGGAGCTCATCAGCTACACCTTAAACAAGGAGTAAAAAATGGCACGGAACATAGACCTGGTTATCTTTGACTGGAACGGCACTCTGATCGACGATGTCTGGCTCAGCGTGAACGCCCTCAACGGGATCATGGAAAAGCGCAGGCTCAAACCGCTGACCACGGAATTCTACAGGGAGCATTTCTGCTTCCCGGCTGTGAATTTCTACCGCGAGATATCGCTCGACGTCAACAACGACTGGGATGATATAGTGAGAGAGTTCACCGAAAATTACGAGAGCGGAGCCGACAAGGTCAAGCTATTTCCTGACGTGGTCCCGGTACTCGACGAGTTCAAAAAATCGGGCCTGAAGCTCGGCATCCTCTCGGTCATGGAGCACAACACGCTGAACCGCCACGTCAAGGCGCTCAGGATCGCGCAATACTTTGATTTCATTCAGGGAACTGAAGATTTCTCAGGCGGCACGAAGACCCATCTCTGCCAGAAGATCCTTGCACAGTCGGGCGTTGCGAAGGAGCGGATTCTCTTCGCCGGCGACACCTACCACGACTACGAGACGGCCAGGGAGATAGGCTGCCGTGCGGCCCTGATCTCACGCGGGCATAACACCGCGGAGAAGCTGATGACTTCCGGCGCACCGATCTTTCCCTCCATCAGGAACCTTGCCGACACTCTGAAATCCGAGCTTTAGAGCCTCAGAAGCCCCGTTCAGACTGGTATCCCTTCCGATTTGTCGCTAAAAACCGCGGAAAACCGCCGTTTTAGGCACTCCGCATATTGAAAAAAAGTTCTATCTCCGTAATATGGTCCGATTGTGTGCTTAATTTATTAAGTGTAAAAGAGGACAACGTGAAAAAGACAGCATTGATTATTCTTTTTTTGAGCCTTTCGCTCGCGCTTTCCGCCTCTACGCTCCCGCTCTCGCTTTTTGATCCGGTCTTCGCCGCTTCAGACGACGACGATGAGGACGACGAGTTCGAGTTCGAGGATGAGGGAGGCAGAGAGTCGAAGAAGTCCAAAAAGAAGGCTGAACAGGCCGAAGAAGAGGATGAATTCACCACATCGAAGCCCGCTCCTGTCGAGAAGGACGAATTTCTGGAAAGCTCCAGACCGGCGAAGAAGAGTGAGGACGATTTCTTCCAGAAGAAGTCCGACGACAGCATCTACGCCAATCCCGAAGAGGACGATTTCGTAGTCGAAAAACGCGAAAAAGGCGTCAAACATCAGTACAAATCGCCGGATATCTGCAAGGTTTCCGCAGCGACATACCTCTACACCGAAGCTTCGGTCAAGTCCAAAAAGCTCTTTGAACTCTACAAGGGCGACGATCTCGAGGTGATCGAAGAGTCGGGCGAATTCTACAAGGTAAAGTTCCTCGGAAAGGAGGGCTGGGTCCCGCGTGAAGACGTCAGGCTCGAAAAATGGTACACCTACCGGCTTTCGCTCGAGCTTGTCGGCGGCGCCGGCTCGGGAAAGGGCGACTTCAACAACTTCGACGTCATCGGAAGCTACGCGCTGCGCCTCAACGTCGCGGTCATCCAGGATTTCGTCATCGGTATCGAGGGGCGCGGGCTCTCGCTCGACCACGATTCGCTGTACGCAGGCGGCGGTCTGATGCTCCGCTACTACATACACGGGCTCCGTACTAAAAAGACGAGAAGCGCGATCTCCGCATCGGCCGGATACATCGGCGGTGTAGAGAAGCTTTCGGGTTCGCTCGTCAGCTACAGAGTCTTCGGCGGTCCCTACGTCAACACCTCGCTCGACTACTACTTCCGCGTCTGGGAATATATCGTCATCGGTGTCGGCGGAGAATTTCAGTATTCCAAGTTCTACGGCTCCGCATCGAGCTTCAACCTTGAAAAGGAATTTTATCAGGGCGGTGCTCACCTTAGTTTGATGTTCAATGTCTTGAGGTAGGCTATGAAGAAGAGTTTTATTAAGGCTTTAATGTTAGGATTAGCAATGATTTCAGGTGCATGCACGCCCGACATGAGCCACTTTGATATCCAGTGCAGCACCTTCGAGGACTGCGAACTGGGCGAAAAATGCTACGATGCCCAGTGCGTTGACAGCCTCATGGAGCCGAAAAACATGCTCCGCGAAAAGGAGGAGTTCGGCGGCATCAGCTACGAGACCGACAAGGTCTTCTTCAACGGCCGCGTGAGCCTTCCTAACGGCTTCGTCCTCCAGTATAAAAACCTTCAGGTCCGCTACGGCAGGAACAACATCGTCCAGAGCGTAGATCCGGTCAACGGGACATTCTGGGTCAGATCCAACGTCGAAGGAACGACGCTTTTCGAACTCAGGACGAACTATGAAGACGAGTCGAAAAACGTTCCTGTCATGCTGACGGTATTCCCGGCAAGCAACAGCTTCAAGCGCAAGCACATCGAGTTCAGCGCCAGAGAGACCGCAGCGGCGCTCATATTCCTTCAGCCGGGCATCGCGACCACGATCAACCCGCAGTACAACGCTGTCATGCTTGAAAGGATCCGCAACCTCAAGGCAACAAAGACGCTCACCAGGATCCTGAAGGACAAGATGGCGAACGTCTCGCCGAGCATCATCGTTTCGGGCGACCTCGACATCCAGAACGTCATCGCGGCGGCCGTCAACGAGCTCTACTCCGCGCCGGAGGTCATCGTCACAGGTAACGAAAATACGAACGACCAGAACCAGCAGCCGTCAGCTGCATCCGAGGGCGGCTTCTCGCTTAAGGCGGACATCTCCGTCACCCAGGATGACAGGACCGACACCTTCCACCACTCGGTCCTCCGCGACCTTCCGTTCGAGGCGAGCGACGACGAGATCGATCAGGTCTTTGTAAAATATTACAACGAGAGCGGTTCGGCTATCAAAACCTACAACACGATGCCGCGCTGGGCATACATCTACGTCGACGCGATGCCGACGAAGCCTGTCCTGCCGACGGATATCGGCGACGACGGGATCGACGAACACGCCATGCCGACTAATATCGTGCCGCCGACCTACTACGTCTCTCCGACCCTGAAGTACAACACGCTGACCTTCCTCCGCATGAACATCGACTACCTCACAGGCAAACTGATCGCCGACGGTCAGCCGAATACGCTCGAGGCGGACATACTCAACTACTTCACCGAGACGACCGAGACCGAAAAGACGCAGCTGCGCTACGGCGGGAACGAACTCAAGGAGGGTCTGATCGCGAGCTACGTTCCGGCTGAAAACAGCGGGAACCTCCTGAACCGCGCGATGGATCCGATCTGGGCGACCTACTTCTCGCAGATCATGCTTCCTCTCGTGATGATCACGGCGGACGTCAACGACAACTTCCTTTCATCGCTGATCTACTACGACAAGGCGGTCAGCAAGGGTCTTGCGAGCCATCCGGTCAACGTCGTCGCGATGGGAATCCGCGAACGCGGTATCGGCCAGAGGGTCAACGACTTCATGAAATCGCGCAAATCGGCCTTCTCGACCGCGCTCTACAAGGATGACCTCTACATCAAGATCATGGACGTCATCGTAAGCTCTTTCTCGGCAGAAACCACGAGCAGCAAGGCCTTCCTGAACGAGATCAAGACGCAGACCGGGAGCGAGTCATACATCCTCCAGCTGCAGAAGGTCACCGATCTTTTCTTCAAAAAGCTGACTCCGGTCGACACGATAAAGCTCTTCCGCGGCATCGACAGCCCGATAATCGACTTTACCGACGAGATCTTCAACCAGGAGAATACCGGCGAGGATATCTACTACTTCAACGAGACCGTTCCCGAGATCCCGGAAGATCCCGACAATCCCGACGAGACTCCCGACCCGTACCCGACCGACGCCAATGTCTGCACGAAGCAGGCGTGTCTCTGCGAATCGGTAAGCGACATGTACGGCTGCATGGTCAGGATCAACTCGAAGAACAGGGGCTTCAAGATGGGAAGCGACTCCAGCGACGCCCTTCCGACCGAAAGCCCGACGCACGTCGTAACGCTTGACAAGGACTTCTACATCGACAAGTACGAAGTCACCGTCGCTCAGTACAAAAAATTCCTCAACGATCCGGCGAACAAGGCGTGGCTGCCTGAAAACGCAGGCAAGACCAACGACGAGTTCGGCCTCGAGAAGTGCTACGGCAACAGCAGATACCTCGAGGAATGGTTCGGAATGTACAGCAAAAACAAATATTTAGGCGGAGCAAAGGATCTGATGCCGGTAACAAGCGTCTGCTGGTACGCAGCCAACGCATACTGCAAGTGGGCGGGCAGAAGGCTCCCGACCGAAGAGGAGTGGGAATACGCGGCAAGAGCCGACAGCAGCTGCACGTGCACCGCAGGGAGCGAAGAGTGCAACTCGGTCAGCGAGTGCTACGAAATGCCGTGGAAGGAGAACTTCTTCTCCAGCATGTACACCCCGTACCGTGCGAACTACCACAGCAGCGGCGACCCCTACGAGCCTAGCCGCGAACTTCAGGAGCTGCTTTCCGAAGAGGATCTGCTGGTCGCATATCCGGCTCCGCACGTAACCCCGGTAGGCTACTTCAACGGTCAGCGCTACGACAACTTCAACTCGAAGGACGGCATCAGCCCGAACGGTATTTACGACGTATCCGGCAACGCGGAGGAGTGGGTCCAGACGCGCTTCTTCTACTACGCAGACCTTTTCCAGGGCGGCGTACCGCTGCCGATCGGTGACCAGCGTGCGGTCCGCGGCGGCAGTTGGAGCACATCCAGGAAGCTGATCAGAACGACCTACAGGCGCGGCGTCAATCCGCAGTACAATTCGAATTCGATCGGATTCAGATGCGCCAAGGATGCAGAGTAAGGGAGGCAGAGATGAAAAATATAGTTAAATCATTGATTCTGTTAGTTGTTTTCACCTCGATTCTTCCTCTTGCCGCTGAAATAGTCCAAAACGGCGACGAGTGGATCGTCTACGACGAGCAGTATTCCGAGGAGATCTCCTTTTCACACCGCGACGTCCTCATCGAACACAAAAAATACGGTACCGACAACATGAGCTCGGCAGAGGACGGATGGCTTCCCGGCTGCAGCGGGATCATGCCGCTCGGCGTAAAGTTCAACGTCGAATACGGTGCCGAGATGGGTGCCGAGATGAAGGGCAGAGCACTCGCCAGATGGCCCGAAGCGGTAAAATTCTCCTTCGAGGGCGAAGACGGCGACGGTCACTCCGATATGTACTACGGTATCGAGATGGAGGCTAAATGGAAGAAGTGCAGCAACGGTGAGGAGCACGAGATCAGCCAGTGGCTCAACTTCGACCTCAGCTTCTCGGACGAAAAGACCTTCCAGCCCTTCCTGCTCGACGGCAACATCGACAACCCGGTTTCGATGGAGGACAGCATCGACCACTTCAAACTTTACGAGGGAACGCTTGCCGACATGGTAGGCGGTTCGTGCGGTCTCTCGCTCCCGATAATCGGCGATATCTGCAGCCTGATCCAGTTCAGATTCGAGCTTGACGGCAAGATGTACGTCGAAATCTTCGGCAACAGGATCGCCCTCGACGAGAAGCAGGAGCGCAGCATCTTCACCGACAACCAGTACATCGTCATCGATCCGCCGGTAGTCGGAACGGTCATGCAGGTACCCGTCTTCTACGAGTCGAAGGTCTACTACCAGACGGTCGTCACCCTCACGATCACGCTGACGATCAAGGTCATCGACATCGACTTCCCGATCCCGATAAACATCCCGATCGTAGGCGGAGACAAGGTCTGGCGCTACAACGAAGATAAGAGCGAACCGACGGTCGCGACCTTCTACTTCCCGGCTATCTTCATTGAAAACCGCACCCACCAGTTTGCAGACACCCGCCCCGGCGACGAGGACTACTGGGAGTTCGAAGTCGAGAACATCGGCGAAAGGGCTCTCGAAGCGAAGGTCGTCTCTGACAACGCAGGCACCTTCATCGTCACTCCGGACCACCTCAACCTCGCACCCGGCGGCAAGGGGATCGTAACGGTCTTCTTCAAGCCGTACGACACGGGCGACCACACCGGCGCGATCAAAATTTACAGCAACGACCCGATCGAACCGCTGACCGCAGTTTCGCTCTTCGGCTACAGCAGCGAGGACGACACCCAGTGGACGAAGGTCATCGAAGGAGACGAGCCGCGCTGGGAGGTCGGATCGATCGGCGGCTGCTCCACAACGTTGATTGGAGGTGAATAATGAGATATTTCAACAGATCAGCTCTGTTTTTAGCGATCGTTTTTCTCTTCGTTTCCTGCAACGAAAACGATATTTTCTATAAAAAGACGGGCGAAGACTTCGACAACGCCGGCGGAGTCTACAAAAGCGTCGACGGAGGCGTCACGGTCATCATCCCGCCCGACGCTCTGCCAGACGGAGTCGAAACGGTGACGATCACGGCGTACAGGCTCGACACGCCTGCAATGACGAACGTCTCCAAGCCGGTCACGAACATCTACTCGATCTCGCCGGCTGCGGTCCAGTTCAAAAAGGATCTGACGGTCAACATATTTTATAAGGAAGCAAACTTCCCGAACCTGCTCGACGAGCTCGACCTCAAGCCCTACTTCTCGGTCGACCGCCAGAACTTCGAGCCGGTCGAAAAGTATGAGCTCGACGTCGAAAACAACCTGATAAAGATGGAGATCAACTTCCTCGGCAACTTCCACATCGGTTTCCCGAAGGAACTCGTCAAGGATAAAGGCTCCAGCCAGTCTGGCATCGCGGAGATGGTCCTGATCCCGGCAGGCGAATTCGAGTTCGGCGCACCGGAGGGCACAAAGACCGAAGCGACATCGGAAAACGAGCTTCAGGAGTCCGAAGGCTTCAACAAGGTCTACCTCTCGTCGTACTACATCGACAAGTACGAGGTAACGAACAGCCAGTACCGCCTCTGCATGGATGCCGGCGTCTGCACCGAACCTTACGATGTGACGTCGATCCTCTACCAGAACTACTTCTACAACGCGAACTACGCAGGCTTCCCGGTGATCTGGGTAACTTACGGACAGGCCGAGACCTTCTGCCAGTGGGCAGGCAAAAAGCTTCCGACCGAGGCGCAGTGGGAAAAGGCCGCACGCGGTTCCGAGTACAGGATGTTCCCGTGGGGCGATACAGGGCCGACAGACAACATCGAAACCACGATCGCGAACTACTCGGCGATCTTCGGAGACGTCACGATCGCGATCTGGGGCGATGACGGCACCTCGCCGTACGGAGTCTACAACATGGCTGGAAACGTCGCGGAGTGGACCTCGACCTGGCACAACATAGATACCTACTACCACAAACGCACCGACGGCGTAGTCATCAGCGACCCGGTAAGTCCGGCAGAATCACCGACCGGCGAAAAGGTCATCAAGGGCGGGAGCTGGGTCTCGCTTACTGATGAAATCACAACCTTTGCAAGAGACAAGGCGTTCCCGAACTATCGTTACTACAACCTTGGTTTCAGATGCGTCCAGTCTGTCAGCGAATAGGAGGATGAAATGAAAAAATTAAGTTATTTCGCAATCTTATCTTTTCTTTTCGCAATATTGATCATCTCATGCGGCGGTAAGAAAGACGACCCGTACGACTATCCGGATTCCGACCCGAACCCCTACGGCGATCAGGACAGCTGGAACCAGCCGGACTCGGACGCCGTTCCTGACGGAGACCCGTCGCAAAAGCACGATGACGACGCGGTGCGCGACTGCAACTACTCCAGCACCGACAACAGGATCAGGCCGAAGGACGAGGAGCTCGTCTTCTCAGGCATAATCTACGGTGAAAAGTCGCTGACGAAATATGTCTACTTCATGAACCGCTGCTACGAATGCAACGTAAACAACCCGCTCGTGATCTCGAACATCCTGATCGTCGATGAAAACGGTATCCCGGATGCAGGCTCGTTCGAAATCAGCGACAACCCTATCGTTAACGGTCCGGTTTCGCTCCAGCACGATGAAGAGCTCAGGATCGGCGTATTCGTCACGGCGACGACATGGAGCGACCAGGTCCGCTACCTGCGCGTCCAGAGCAACGACAAGTGCAAACCGAACTACGACATGCCGATCACCGCGCAGACAAAGCCCTCAGGCAAGATCGTCGTCAAAACGATCGACGACAGCGACCCTGACGACGGCATAATGGTCTTCTCCGATGTCTCCGGCGAACTTGTCAACCGCATCGAGGTCAAGAACGTCGGCACGACGACGCTCCGTATATCCTCCGTCGCGGTAACCGAGAACCAGTCCAGAAACACGAACGAGTTCGGCTTCTTCGTTCAGGATGCGCCGACCTCAACGATACAGATCCTCGCAGGCGAATCGACCACGCTCGAAATCGGCTGCCGCAACGACAAGGAGTACCCGACGCCGCTTTCGGGAGAGCTGACGATCTCCAACACCGACCCGACGGAGTACGGCGTCAACAGCGAATACAAGCTCACTCTGAAGTGCGGTCCGAACGCCGAGAAATCGCCGACAGCGCTCCTCAAGTGCGAGCCAGAGAAGATCTCCGTCCTCCAGTGGGCGATCATGGACGGCAGCGAAAGCGTTGACTCAGACGGTCAGTCCAAAGACGGTCTCCGTTACCTCTGGAGCTTCGCATCGACACCCGGAGGGATCTCCCTCGACATCGTTGACGAGGCGAACAGAGCAGGTTCAGCGCTGAACGGCGACTCATCGAACAAGATATCGACCACGGCCTTCCAGGCCCGCGTCAAGGGCACATACGTCATCCGGCTGATCGTCATCAACGAAAGCGGGATCACCAGCAAACCGGCACAGTGCACGGTTGAGGCAGTCTCCGACGACGACCTCACCCTGAAGCTCCTCTGGAACAACAAGGATGCAGATCTCGACCTTCATCTCATCGCACCCGACGGCAGCTTCGGCGACAACGCAACTGACTGTTATTACTGGAACTGTTCACCGCAGTATTCAGGTGAGAAACCCGACTGGGGCGAAATCGGAGAACCCAAGGACGACCCGAACCTCGACATAGACAACACCACCGGAATGGGTCCGGAAACGATCACCATAAACAAACCTGTCAACGGGACATACAAGGTCACGGTCCACGCCTACGACCTCTCGCACGGTCCGGCGACGGCTGTCGTAAAGGGTTACGCCCACTCGAAGGAGGCGGAATCCGTATCGCTTCTGATGAACAAGACCGACACCTGCTGGGATGTCTACAAAGTCACTGTCTCCGACGGCGAATCCAACAAAAAGGCGATAAGCTTCGAGCCGATAGTTCCTGCGGCGGTTTACGACTGTGCAAAGCCAACCCACTGATTTCAATCGGTTTATAAATCAATGCATGACGTTCAAAACTATCCCGACGACCGCAATATCACGGTCGACCAGGTCGGTATCTGGGATATCGAATACCCTGTAGTCGTCAAGGACCGCGCAAACAAGACCCAGAGCACTGTCGCAAGTGTAGACATCTCGGTCCAGCTCCTGCCCCGCTTCAAAGGGACTCACATGAGCCGTTTCGTTGCAGTCCTGAACAGCGTCCAGGGCGAGATAACTATGTCCAACATACCGGAAATATTAAAGAAAACGCGGGAGACGCTTGAGTCGCCCCAGGCGATCATCGCACTGCGCTTCCCCTACTTCATCGAAAAATCGGCACCCGTGACTCAGATAAACTCGATGTTCGCGATCCAGGTGCTCTTCAGCGGCTTCAGCGACGTTACGAGCGGAGACAGCTTCATTCTCGGCGTCCGCGTGCCGGTCACTTCGCTCTGCCCATGTTCAAAGGAGATCAGCAGCTACGGGGCCCACAACCAGCGGAGCTTCGTGACGCTCTACGTCCAGTTTTCGGACTTCATCTGGATCGAAGATCTCGTCCACGACATCGAGGAGTGCGCGAGCTGCGCGATCTATCCGCTCCTAAAGCGGGAGGATGAGCGCTTCGTCACGGAAAAGGCCTACGAAAACCCTGTTTTTGCCGAAGATATCGTCCGGAACGTCACCGAAAAGATGATGCAGAACGCAAAGATAAGCTGGTTCATGGTCGAGACGCTCCACCTCGAAAGCATCCATGCTCACAACGCATATGCCAGGGTCGAGCGCTTCAAGAAGCAGTCGCCGCTCCTTTCCGAACACCTCAGGATGTTCAAAGGCTTCCCGAAAATTCAGACACTGTTATAGAGGTTGACGATGAAAAAATTATTCCTGTTACTACTCATCCTGTCGCCCGCAATACTCTCTGCGGCAACGCTCCACTACTATTCCGAAGGGAAAAAGATCGAGCTTTCGGAGGATTTTTCTAGCTACACCTTCATCAAGAACACCGAGGTGAAGACGACCTTCGAGATCCCGTCGGGGGTAAAGGTCAGACAGTCCAAGGAGGGCATTTTCATCCTTGAAAAAATTGACACTGCCTCCCGCGAAAAACTGCAGAAAAACGGGATCCTCTTCCCGGCTTACCGCACGGCAAACGGACAGATCCGCAATCTGACCGGCCGGATCTACGTCAAGCTCGCAGGCGGACTGGACGAAGCCGCGGCCAGAAAATGGTGTAAAAACAACAACTTGAATTTCATAAAGCTCTACAAGTACGCTCCAGGCTGGTTCGTCGCATCGACCGGATCACAGAACCCGGTCAGGCTTTCGGCGAAGTTCGTTGAAGAGAAACTGGCGGCGGCCGCAGAGCCGAGCTTCTTCGTAAAGCTCCAAAAACGCGCCTACGTCCCGAGCGACACCTTTTTTCCGAAGCAGTGGCACCTTCACAACGACGGAACGGACACTTCGCTCACCGGCCCTGACCACGCGCATGTCGCAGAGGCGTGGGAACTTCTCAAGGCCTTTACGGGCGAAATCGGCGGCAAAGGGATCAGACTTGCGATCGCCGACGACGGTTTCGACCTCGACCATGAGGACTTCAAGGACAAGTTTCTGCCGGGCTACGACTTCTGCGACAACGACGATATACCCGACTACGATCCCTGGAACTACGATATGCACGGTACCTGCTGTGCCGGTGTGGCAGCAGCCGTTACAGACAACGACAAGGGTGTCGCAGGAGCGTGCCCTGACTGCAGCATAATCCCGATACGCCTCGATTTTTACTACGATGAGCTTGACACTTCAGGACTCAACGCTTTCGAATTCGCGGCGGAAAACGGCGCAGACATCATCTCCAACAGCTGGGGCCCTGCCGACAACTACGAACCGCAGGACATGACCGCTCCCCTGAAGGAGCTCGTCGCGAACATCACCTCGACAGGCGGCAGACACGGACGCGGGATCATAATCACCTTCGCGGGCGGGAACGGCGACGAACCTATCGAGACAGACGGATTTGCCAGCAACCCTAATGTCTTCGCGATCGGCGCTTCAAGGGCCGACGCCATGCGGTGCAGCTACTCCGACTACGGCGAACCGCTCGACTTCATGGCTCCGAGCAGCGATTACGACGAAGAGTCCTACGAGCAGTACGACGGTATCTGGACAGTGGACAACACCGGACGCGACGGCTACAACGACAAGGATATATACTACGGTGACCCGAACGGAAACTACACGAACGACTTCAGCGGAACATCGTCGGCGTGCCCTCTGGCAGCCGGTATCATCGCTCTCGTCCTGTACGCCAACCCCTGCCTGACCCGTGATGAGGTCTACGATCTCCTTGCCGCAACGAGCGACAAAATCGGCGACGTTGACTACGAAAACGGCTTCAACAGCTACTACGGACACGGCAGGATCAACGCCTGCGAAGCCGTAAAGAAGGCTCTGGAAACAGCCGGCAGAGATGTTTCACAGGCGACGTGCGGCGGAGAAATAAAGGTCCTTGAAAACGGCGAAAACACCGTTACCTGCGATATGGGCGACAGCGGAGATTCCGGAGACTCGGGAGATTCGGGCGACTCCGGCGACACGGAACCCGATCAGGATGCTGAACCCGAAACAGACTCCGACACCATCCCCGATTCCGATGAAACTTCAGAGAGCGATTCAGACGAAACCGTTACGGACGAAGACGTTGCGCCGGAACCGGACTCCGATACCCCAGAGACAAAGAAAAAATCCTCCGGCTGCTCACTCACGGTCCTTTGACCTTCAGCCGATAAAAATCCGGAATATCCTTATTTGATCAATATTCCCCGTCATCAAAGTAGTCGAGGGTCTTCAGGCTTTCGATGATCCTGTCAAGGTATGAATCGTCCACGAGCGGCCACGAGAAACCGAGGCGGTAGAGGACGTTCGTCGTGAAGGTGTTGTCCGTTCCGGCCATGTGCATGTCGGGACGGTCGTTCGTGATGAGGCCCGAAAGTTTGGAGTTCATCTTCTCGTCGGCGAGCAGGCGCATGTATTCGGCGTAGAATTCTTCATCGGTCGCAGGTTCGATAGCGATGCCGCAGCGGTTGCACGCATCGATCATCTGCTGGGAATCGAAGTTGAAGCGGTTTTCGACGTTGAACGCAGTGAAGTTGTCGTTCGTTCCTGCAAGAAGGACGATCGCCTTGGCCGTAAGGTCTATCGGGGAGAGGCGCATCGGGTCGGTAGCGTGGCTCATCGGGTATTTTCCCATCGCCGCAAAGCCGCGGATAGCGTTCAGGAAAGCGTTGGTTCCCGAATTTATCTGGAATTCGCCGTCGCTGTGGCGTCCCATCAGGTTGCCGACACGCATGATCTTTCCGCGAAGTCCGTCTCTGACGGCCGCAAGCACCTTGAGTTCCGCATGATACTTGGAAAGAAGGTATTTGTTGTCCAGAGCGTCGATGACGTAGAGTTCGTTCTCGTGCATCCTGAGACCGCGCTGATAGGTCTCGGCAGTATGTGCGCCCGGGATCGATGTCGTCGAGATCTGGATCATTTTCGCATTGTGCTCTTTGGCGCATTTTATCAGGTTTTCGACCCCGTGGACGTTGACGCGCTCGATGCTGTCGTCTGCTGCGTAGTGCTTTACGAGGGCTGCGCTGTTGATGATTGTGTCGAAGCGGATCCCTTTCAGCTTTTCAGAAAGCGAATCGTCGGTGATGTCGGCCTCTACGACCGTGATGAACTCTTCGATCTCTGCGTCGAATGGCTTGTCGAAGTAGTACATCAGCATGTTTTTGAGCCGTTTTTCAGCCGTTGCAGCATCGCCTTTGCGAAGCAGACAGACGATCTTTCCTTCGCGCCTGTCGATAAGTTCCCTGAGGATGTGGATGCCGAGGAAGCCGACACAGCCCGAAAGAAGGACGTCTCCGATGCTTTCGCGTCTCACTTCGGCAGCTTTTTTGAGCGTATTGTCCTTGAGCTGCTCGTAAACCGCCGGTTTTTCTTCATTTTCTTTCGAAGCGGCCTCTTCCTTCTGAACGGTGCGGCTCGATTCTATGAACATCGCAAGGGTCTCGGGCGTCGGGTAGTCGAAAATGTTCTGATATTCGACCTTTACCCCCTTTGCCATGAGGCGCATGATGACTTTCGAAGCCGAAAGAGAAGTTCCGCCCATTTCGAAGAAGTTGTCGTCGGCAAAGACTTCGTCAAGCGAAAGAACAGACGCGAAAAGTTCGCAGAGCTGTGCTTCGAGAGACTTCTTCGCCTGCTTTTTCCCGCTGCGTTTCCGCTCGATCCTGACTTCGGGAAGGGCCTTTTTATCGATCTTTCCGTTCGGCGTGAGCGGCATGGTCTCAAGCTGCATGAGGACATCGGGGACCATGTAGTATGTGAGAGAAGCCTTGAGGAAATTCGTGAGTTCGACCGTATCGACAGCGTGATCTGCTGTGAAAAATGCCGCGAGGTAGTCTTCTGAACCGTTGTTGCGGACGACGACTTTCGCCCGTTTTACACCGGTAAAAGTAAGGATGCGGTTTTCGATCTCGTCAAGCTCGACTCTGAATCCGCGGAGTTTCACCTGGTTGTCGATCCTGCCGAAGAACTCGACTTCGCCGTCCTTGTTGAGACGGACCGTGTCGCCGCTGTGGTAAGCCGGCATGCCGTTGAGCGTAAAGAATGCCGCCGCAGTCTTTTCTGGAAGTTTGACGTATCCGCGTCCTACGCACTCGCCGCAGATGATGAGTTCGCCGCACGCATATGGCGGAAGGACATGACCGAAGCGGTCAAGGACATAGAAAGCTGAGTTCGCGATAGGAGATCCGATCGTGATGTTTTTATTGCTGTCAAGCCTCTTCGCGCTGCATGTTATCGTGCATTCCGTCGGGCCGTAACCGTTGAGGATATTTGCATCCGGCGCAAGAGTCCTCAGGTCATCGAATACTTTTGCAGGGAATGCCTCCGCTCCGAGCAGTATCGATCTGAAGCCTGCAAGCGCCTTTCTGAACTCGGGAATATCGAGATAGCTTACAATGAAAGAAGGTGTCGCGAACATTATATCGACATGGTTTTCTATAAGCATCTGTGAAAGTTCCGCCGGATTGTGGATCTCATGCTCGGTCGCAACGCTTACGGTCCTGCCGTTCAGAATGATGACAAGATCGTCCATGACCGACATATCGAACGATATCGAGCTGAGTGCGAGGCAGACGTCTCCGCCCTCTTTCCCGTACATATACGAGTAAGAAAATCCTTCCTGCTGGACAAGGTTTGCGAAACTGCGGTGATCGACAAGAACTCCTTTCGGTTTTCCCGTTGAACCCGAAGTGTAGATGCAGTAAAGCAGGCTGTCCATGGGGATATCGAGATCGGGATTGGTTTCATCCTTCTCTTCAGCAAGGATCTCTTCGATAGTGAGTGCGGAATAAGGCTTGTCAGCAGAGAAAAGTTCCGTTTTTTCGGCTTTTATCGCTTCCGTAGTGATAATGAAAGGACTTTCGCCGTCTCTCATGCAGAAGTCGATCCTGTCGTCCGGATATGAAGTCAGGACTCCGAGGAATGCGCCTCCCGCCTTCATGATACCGAGTTCAAGAACAGGAATATAGACCGATCTTTCGATCATCATGGCAACTATCGTGTCTTTTTTGACTCCGCGTTTTATCAACGCTCTGGCAATACGGTTGGCAAGGCCGTTGAGTTCGCCGTAGGTAAGTCTCTTCCCGTCTGAAATGACGGCCGTTTTGTCGGGATGTGCTTCTACATGCTCTTCGAAAAGCGTGTTGACGGGAACGACTTTGAACTCCCGTTTCGTGTCGTTCATCTTCGCGAGCTCTTTTTCCGCGCTTTCAGAGACCATCGAAACATCCGAAAGAGCCGTTTTTTCTATAAAACTACCGACAGTTTCGTCAAAAGCCTCTACAAAAGCCTTTATGAAAGGAGCGCTGTACATATCGCGCCTGTATTCGGCGTTGAAAACGAACTTTCCGTTTCTGAGGTCTACCGTCACTGCTATCGGTGCCTTCGCCGCATCAGGCAGGACGTCTATCGATTCCGCAGGCTTGCCGCAGACCGTATCGAATGCGAAAGAGTCTCCCTGGTATGCGAAAATTATGTCGGAACGTATTCCGTAAGCCGCCGAAATTTCTGCAAACGAATAGAGGTCGTTCGCCATGCTTCCCATAAGCTGTTCCTGGGTCTCGCGAACGAAATCGACTATTTTTTTGTTGTTTGCCGGGCGTATCATTACCGGAAGAGTCTTGACGAGCATAGTTACAGCCGAAGCGAGGCGCGAGTTGTTCCTTCCGTTGTATATCGTCGCGAATACTGTTTCCCCTGCAAGCGAGAAGCGGTTCAGAGTGAAGCCGAAAGCCGTATTGAAAAAGGCGTTGAGCGTGAGTGCGTTTTTGTCGCAGAAATCTTTCGCCTTATCCGCGCCTGTTTTCGAAGTAAGCGTGAAAGATGCAGAACCTGAGCCGTCCTCTTCAGGTGATTTCGGCGGGAGACAGTCTGTCTCGCAGCCTTTGAATATGCCGTCATAGTAAGCCTTGGCCTGGTCGTAGCGTTCGGACGAGCGCGCCTTTTCCTCATCCAGCGCGGCTTCGAAGCCGCCGTAGCGTTCCTTTTCAAGGATCGTGCCGGCATACGCTTTGTCGATATCTGTCAGGAGTATCGCGGCCGAAGTACCGTCCGAAACTATGTGGTGCATATCGATGAAAAGGTAGTTGTCATGCGGGGTCTTGTAGATCTTTGCGCGGTAGAGAGGTTCACCGATCAGCGTGTAAGGTCTGACAAGTTCTTTTTTGTCGGGAATGTTTTCACATTCGATGATATCGACCGTAACTTCGGCGCCGTCGCTGCGTTTCGCACGGATATCGCCTGTCTCATCTGCAAAAAGTATCGTCTTGAGGTAGGGATGCGCGTCTATCGCGGCCTTTATCGCACTGACAAGCTTCTGAACATCGATCTCACTGCTGAGTTTGAAAAGCTGCGGGATGTTGTATGTGACTGAATCGGGTTCAAGGCTGCTTGATGTGAAGATCCCTTTCTGCGTCTGGGTTATCGGGTAGTCGGCAAGCATTCCGTAATCCTGGGCGCGCTCAGTAGAAAGGATCATCGATTCGAGCTGCCGCACCGTGCTGTACTGCTTGAGGTCGCTCAGTTTTATCGCAAGGTCGAACGCCTTTCCGAGCATGACGTTGAGTTTGAGCATCCCGATCGAGGTTAAACCCGCTTCGAAAAGGTCTGTGTCGATGCCGAAAGCGCTGTGTCCAATGACTTCTGCAACGATGTCGAATATCGCCTTCTGCGTCTCTGTTTCAGGCGGTGTCGCATCTTCGGCAGCCGCGACGACAGGGTAGGGAAGAGCTCTTTTATCGACTTTCTGGTTCTGGTTGAGAGGAATTTTTTCGATCTGCATCGTTACGGCAGGAACCATGTAGTAAGGTTTCTCCGAGCGGATGAAGGCGTTGAGAGCCTGAATGTCGATCTGCGTGTCGGCAACGATGTAGGCAGCTACAAATTTTCCGCCGCCCTCTTCGTCAAAAGCTGCGACCGTAACATCTTTGATCCCTTCGAAACGGCGGATGACCTCTTCGATCTCGGTGAGTTCGACTCTGAAACCTCTGACTTTGACCTGTCCGTCCCTCCTTCCGACAAACTGGATGTTGCCGTCGGAAAGCATCCGCACGATATCGCCGGTCCGGTAGACCCTGTCGTATCCCGCTTCTTTCGAGAAGGGGTTTTCGCCGTAAGCCGCCGCGGTTTTTTCGGGATTGTTCTTATATCCTTTTGTGACATGCGCGCCGCTGAGCCACAGTTCGCCCGCAGCCCCCACGGGAAGCAGCCTTCCGCACGGGTCTACCACATAAAGTTTGACGTTGTCGATAGCCTTTCCGATCGGAATATCCTTGTAGAGCCGGTCGATTTTGAAGCCTGTTGCCAGGATCGAGCCTTCTGTCGGGCCGTAAAGGTTGTAAAGGGCAAAATCCTTCGGCGGTTCGAGCGGAGTAAGCTTTTCTCCTGCGACAGAAAGCGAACGCAGAGTCTTTGTCCCCTCCATCAGAGCGAACTGTCTGCCAACCTGAGTCGTCATCGTCGAATGGGTTATCGAGTTTGCGTTGAAAGATTTCTGAAGTTCCGGAAGGTCAAGCCTAATGTCGTCGGCTATGATGTGCAAAGCCGCGCCGGAAGTGATCGTCGCGTAGGTGTCGAATACGTTCGCGTCAAATCCGTAGCTTGCGTAAGCAGTGACGTTGCAGCCCGGTCCGAGTGCATAGAAATCGCGCTCCCATGCAGCCGTGACCATCGTATTGCTGTGTTTGAAGAGGACTCCTTTCGGCTTTCCGGTCGAACCTGAGGTGTAGAGCATGATGAAAATGTCCTCTTTGTAGGGTGCCTGCGGTATTTCGTCAGCATCCGGCAGAGTGTCGATCTCGGAGACCATCATGCGGGAGCCTTTGAAAGAATCGGTTATGATGTTCTGAAGCTCGGGAGTCGTGATGAGCAGCGCCGCTTCGGCGTCTTCGACCATCAGATTGAGTCTTTCGGGCGGATAACCAGGATCGAGCGGAAGGTATGCAGCACCAGCCTTGAGCACGCCCAGCGATGCCGTGAGCATATATTCGCATCTCGGGATGAGGACTCCGACGACGCTTCCTTTTCCGATACCCTGTTTGCTCAGATGAGCCGCCAGATTATCGGTGATCCTGTCTATTTCGGCGTATGTGAAATGTTTTTCCTTGAATGCGAGGCACAGGGAATCGGGAGTTTTTCTGACCTGTTCGCGGAAAAGATCGACCACTGTGTGCTCGGTGTCATACGGCTTTTCGGTGCGGTTGAAACTGTCGAGAAGCGCTCTTCCTTCAGTGTCGGTAAGTTCTATGTCTCCGAGCTTTTCAGCAGTTATCATGCCGCGCAGGACGCTGATGTAAGTGTGTATGAAACTGAGCATCAGCTCTTCGCTGTAGCACGACCTTCTGTATTTTGCCGTAACTTTGTAGCAGTCGGGCTTTTTCATGACCAGAAACTCGATGTCGGCTATCGGTTCGTCGTTCATATCCTCAAGTTCTATCGTGGAGCCGCCGAATGGGATCCCGTTCAAAAGATCTGCATGGTAGATGAACGAAATATCGGTCGAAACGCCGTAGTCCGCCGCGATCTCTGCAAAGGGCACGCAGTCGTTCTGCTTGACCTGATAGTAGTGATCGGACACCGTTCTGATGAACTCTTCGGGAGATGTGTTCTCGTCAAAAGAGCAGCGCATCGGGAGAGTCCTGATGAACATTCCGATGACATTGGCTTCCGCTGGTTTCGTGCGGCCGTGGAACGCCGTTGTGTAGACAGTTTCCTTGGCTCCGTTGAATTTTGCCAGCGTGTAGCCGAAAACGCTCTGAAAAAGGGCGTTCTCAGTCAGTTTTCGTGCCGAAAGATATGAATTTACCGCTTCAGGAGTGCAGCCGCTAGTGCAGAGAGAGACTCTTCCCATCGAGTCGTCTCCTCCTCCCGCGACCAGATCGGAGATAGGACGCGGATCGCACTCGAGACCGTCGAGCTTTTCCGCAAACATCCTGCGGAATTTCTCCGTTTTTTCAGGATCTTCTTTACCTGCCGCATCAAACACTATGTCGAAAAATGAGATCTCTTCATCGGGACAGTCAGCGCCGCCGTAAACTTCAAATATCTGCGAAAAGAAAGTGTGCAGGGAAGCGCCGTCGAAAACTATGTGGTGGATATCCGACATAAAAGCGTCGCCCTCTTTCGTGTGAAGGTATCTGAAATGAAAAAGCGGGCCGTTTTCGAGGTCAAAGGGCTTAAGGAAACCTTCAACACCTTTTTCTATCGAATCAGCCTCCGTTTCCTCTATCGCGATCTCCTTTTCAGCGTAGATCATGGACGGGCTACCCTGGACCGTGCGTATAGCGGCGAATAGCGCAGGGTGGTGCTTCACGACCGTTCTGACAGCCTCGATAAAGCGTGTTTTGTCGGTCCCTTCCGGCAGCCGGCAGAAAAACGGCACATTGTATTTCATCGATGCCGGGTTTTCAGACCAGTCCATGTAAAGGCCTATCTGCGACTGGGTAAGCGGAACACAGTCCCTCTTGAGCTTTCTCTCCATTTTCATACTCCCTTGTGTTTACTATTCCAAAAGTGCTGCGTAATTCACATTTGACACCAGCTAAATACAGCTGTGCACTATAGCGGAAAACGGACTAAAAACAAGTGGTTAGAGGCAATTTGTTTTGCCAGAGTGCGGACTGCCCGCCTGCAATTTTTAAACAAACAGCATTGAACAGCCGTCGGATTTACCGCAAATTTTCCACACTCATTCGATATTTTTGTGTACATACACACTTTTATCGGCTGAGGAATCTGCATTTTTGTGATTTTTGATAAAGAACCTATTTTCTGAACAAATCCGAATGAGTTCCAGTATCAACAAGCGTAAGAGTCAGAATAGATTCCTGCTTCAAATAGATCAGCAGCCAATCCGGTTGAATATGGCATTCTCTGAACAACTTCATATTTCCGGTAAGCTGATGGTCACGAAAGCGTTCTTCAAGCGGAATATCCTCTTTCAATTTGTTGACAACATCTTCCAAAAGAGCGGCATCAAGTCCCCTTTTGACTGCAAGTTTGTAGCTTTTTTTGAACTGAGAAGTCACTTTTACCGTATAACTCATGCGTTCAAATCCTCAAAAAGCTCTTTTGTGGATTCAAAGCCTTTTACCGATGAATCACCGCTTATCTGAAGGGCTTCGAGCATTGCGGATGAAAGCTGCTGTGTCGGTTTTTTCTCACTTTTCCCATTTTGTTTTTCGTAGCGGTACACTACATAACTGACATAGTTTGAAATTTCATCAAGGCACTCTTCCGGTGCGGCTTTTATCTGTTCCAACAACTTTTCATAACTCATAATTCGCCTCCTTCTCAGGTCAAACCGAAAAATTATAGTGAAAAACAGACTAAAAACAAGTGGTTATATCGATTGAAATTTGAGAAAGATTCGATTTTAAACAAACAGCATCGGACAGCCGTAGGATTTACCTGAAAAGCCTTACCTAATCTTTCTGGAACAGTGCCTCTTCTTCCCAATTCACTGGGAATCCCATGGAAGGAAGCTGAGTTTTTCTTGCCATGTTCATTAAATCTTTCAGTTTTTTTCTGAAATCAAATTCGGGAGCGCAGATATCAAGAAAATGCGTGATAATGCAGATAGAAATATAAATCCTGTCCTGCGCCGGAATTACAGAGACCCATTTTTCCGGTTTTGTCGTAGGAATCATCGGACGGACAATGAAGCTCCGGCTGAACAGCCTTGAATAATGAGCACATATATTCCTTACAAGATTAAGGTGCTGCAACCAACTCACAAGCACTTTGACAGAGGCTTTCTTGAAACCGAAATATTCGGCTATCCTTATTTTTGCAGGAATATTGTTGCTTCCAAAGATAAAGGCGGCTTATTATACGTTTTCTTGCCCATGCCGATTATCCTGAATATCCGGGGAAAAAAAGAGAGAGAACCCCGCTGGGTGCGCATTGTTAAGAGGCGTGCGGGGTTTTCTTAGCTGCAATTTAATATCAAACATTACGGAAGTCAATATATTTCTTTTCTTTGACAACACTATCTTATTTTCCATTTCAAACTAAAAAGAAACTTTTCACGAAATACAAAACAACAACTAAGATAAAAAATCAAGTTTTATTTTTAATGATAAAAAGAAATTTTTATAAGATACTATAAAGAATCAGATTTATACAAACAGCATCGAACAGCCGTCGGATTACTTGAAAACAAGGGATTATCATTTCCCGCATTCCCGTTTCCACGGTTCTTTCGGATTCTCCGGATTCGGCGTATAGTCAATTAAAGGACATTTTTCAGGATAGAAGTCGCAGTAACACTCAAGATCGCGAACAACTACATCTTTAACACTGCGAAAAACATAGAAGTTTTTATATAAAAATCCGTCATCTTTTTGAAATTCCAAATCAAAATCTTCATCCATACAAACGACTTTCTTGGTTTTATAGTTGTAGAAACATGTGTCCCCAATTCTGACACCATCTTTATTGTAATTTCTCATAAAAAGCATCAGGTCACCTTCAAAATCAGCAGCTTGTATGGCTGTCAGGCTGGACAACTCATAAATAGTTTTGTATTTTATATTGTTTTTATCCGAAATATCGGCTTCGACAAGGCTTCTTCCATCTACTCCTTTTTTTTGTGAGCTGTAAATTATTGTGTTTTTATCTTTGAAAATCGGGTATCTGCCGTATTCATCAGCTCTTGAAACTTGAAAACAGCTCGAATCACCGACATCCAAATCACAGACTTGCACTTGAATATCATAATCAAAATAGGTGACTAAACTCCCAATCATTGAAGGATAACCGGCTCGCCTGTCGTTGCCGTAAAGGGTTTCTTTTTTATAAGTCAACTCTTTCCACTTGTCCCATTCTCCGATTTTTGTGTACATAATTCTCATGTCGCTTGCATCGCGTTTAAAATGAATACTTGCAAAAATATAGGTGTCGTTTGCTCTTACATCTAATATTTCTGTTGGAGCCTCATCCATTTTAAATGCCTTGCCATAAGTATTCGTTTCCTTATTATAGTAAACCAGATGTCTTTCATTTCTACCATAGTAAGGACTTTCTTCGTGTTCAGCATCTATTCTGACATCAAAAGTTGAAATAAAATAATATTTTTTATTTTGCCAACCGTTCATATAGTGTCGACCGTATCTTTCAACTTTACGTGTATTGAAATTGTAGACATAAGCCCCCCCTGATTGCCATGAAAGATTTGTATGATCCAACATAAATAATACATTGCCATCTAATTCATTAAGCATCATTGATATAGCCAAATCAGATGATTGCCAAAATCCAGGAGTCAATAAAGCATCACATTGGAACTTTCCCGCAACAGTTGTCTTTTGACCGACATAATTCTTTGAATCATCAATAATTTGCGGTTCAAACGGATAATTTTCAGCACACAAGTCATAAGATTTAGGTTCACATTCGTCACATTTTGACAAAACGCATCTTTTTGACCACAAATCTTTTATATTTTCAGGATCATTGGCCGGTGTCGGCTTATCACCATAATAATGGTAGGCTATATTATAATCGGAGAAACTGAAAGCTTCGCAATAAGGATCATCACTCGTCTCAAAATCATAGTCTTTATCTGGTTTGCCTGAATCCGTGTCAGAGTCCAGATCGTTGCTTTCTGAATCTGTGTCACCATTCGCAAACTCATCGTCTTCTTCCATAGAATCTGAGTCTTGCGAATCAATATCTTTATCAATGTTTTCTGCATCACTGCCATCAGAATCGGGAACGATGTCGGAATCGTTTTGGGATTTGCTGCCTGACGAACATGACACAAAGAAAACGAACATTAAAGTTGCTATAATTATTGAATATTTTTTCATTTTATCCTCCGTTAAAAGAAGTGAACTCCGTCTCAAAAAACCCGAGAATTATATCAGAAAAACGCTTGAAAACAAGTGGTTAGAGTTGATTTGTTTTGCGGGAATGCAGACCATAGACTGTCATCTTACACACTTGACATAAAGAATGTCGCTTTTATAGCGAAGGGTAAAATCCGAAGAATCACCGTATTTAAAATCCACACAAAAAGCATAATTGTCATAATAACCGGGACCGCAGTTTTCGTCTTCATCGGCGCAATATGCGGGAGAGAACATCAGATCCGTTGTGGAGCTCCAGAATATTTCGGGAATCATATCCGGAAAAGAAGACTTAGGTTCAGTTTTGTCGTAATCAATTAATGAAAGAAGCTCATTTCTGTTTGGAAGCCGCCAGTCGCAATACCCTGCATATTCAAGATTTTCACAGTAGTCCAGAGCCTCTTTCCACGTCAGCATCGTATGGCTTTTCTGCCATATCAGATTGGAATTTTTATCGGTAACGATTTCGTCACCGTTTTTAACCGAAAGTGTAAAATTTGGAGCAGCATAGATCGGTTCACCCCTGACACAGCGGACAGAGAAGTGATTGCTTATCATATAACCCGCATTCGTATATCCGCTCCAAAAGTAGACTCCCCATGCATTGATCGGTTCCTTTTCTGAAACTATTTTCTTTTGAGAACTCCAAAAGAAAGTTTTCGGAGTGTTCGGAAAGTAAGTTTCGTCTATATTCTGGCAGCTTGATTCAAAACAGCGAAGATCAATCAAAGAGACAAGTTCATGCATTGACGGCACCCGCCAGTCGTCAAAACCTCCGTATTCAAGATTTTCACAGTAGTCCAGAGCCTCTTCGTAGGTATATGTGCCGGAAATTTCCTGCTGCCATTCAAGTCCGGTGACTTCATCTTTCACAATGATTCCGTCTGCGTTATCTCCGCTTTTGGAATAACTATGCTCACGACAAGAACCGACTTCGGCATAATAGGCATCTTGACCGAAAATCTCTTCTCCTCCAGCCGGACATTCAATCTCGAACACTTCCGGTATTCCCATACCTACAGATTCAGATATAAAATCAATGTCGTTGTAGCATGATTTCTGCCCTGTACATAGAACTTTAGAGGCTTCTTTTCTGTTGTCTGACGAGCAGGAAAAAATAAAAACAAATCCCAAAAACACCAGAAATAAACTCAAATGTTTTCGCATATTAGCCTCCGTTTCGGCAAATGAACGAATTATGATAAGGAAAATGAGGAAAAAAGAAAATTATATCTACTGCAAATTGTTTTTTGACACTACGATTTCCAGCATTTCCCGCGGAGTAACCACAAAACACTGTTCAGGAAAATGCTTTATGTTACCACAGGTTCACGGCATAATAATGCATCTACTTCCGCGCCTCTGCGATTTCTGCATTGATCTCGTCAAGCGTCATTTCACTGTTTCCGTTCTGCTCTGCGATCCTGCTTGCAGCTTTCATTGCGGCAAGACCGCGGCTTTCTTCAAGTTTCATCGAAAAAGGAATCCCGTTTTCGCGCACCAGCCTGGTTACGCACATTCTCAAATAAGTCGGAAGATCGATCCCCAACTGCTCGCATACGACAAGGGCCTGTGCTTTCGTTGAATCTTCCATTCTGAACTGAACAAACGATGTTGACATTTTTGCCTCCATAAAAATTCGCTTGTTCATTATACTCAAAATGTAATTAAATACAATCAATAAATTGCAAACAATTGCAAAACACATCTTTTCGCTTTCAATTTTGAAGCAAAAAGCAAATCTTCACAAACATAGAATAATTATTATGATAAAAAATCAAGTTTTATTTTTAATGACTAGAAAAAGTTTTATAGAATGTCGTAAAGAACCGGATTCAGGCAAACAGCATTGAACAGACGTCGGATTTGCTCTTCACGCAATAAAAAGATTGTCGATCGTTAAAAGTGTCGCGCCGTCCTGCTCAGCAGCCGTTCTGACTGAATCGGTAAAACCGGATTTGCTGATAAAAATCATATATTTTTCCTTAACATCTCCGAAAGCGGACATTGCGGTTTTAAGATCTTCGTATTCATCGTAAGGCATCGGCTTGGATGTGAATTTGCACTCGACGAAAATCCCTTGTTTCCCGTTTCTGCTGAGCATTAGGATATCGACATCGTCCTGTGCCTTGATCTTGGGATTGTTGCCCCACCATCTGCCGATGTTGTAAGGAACGAACGGAAGTTTTCCTTTTTTCGCAAGCCTTGTCAGATATTCCGTGCAGATACTTTCGAAAGCGTCGCCCATCAGATTCGGAATATCGTCCATGATTTCTTCAGACGCTTTATCGGCACCAAGCATTTCGTAGTAGGAATTGTTCGTAAATTCGTATCTGAACCAGAATTTGAAAAAGTTGTCGGTCAGCACGTAAATTCCTTTCCGGCTCTCGGTGCTCTCTCCGCACGGCACTCTTTTTTCAATAAGCCGCATAACCTGAAGCGTTATCAGATACTTTGAGACTTTGTTCATATCTTCGTGAATAAAATCGGCTATTTCCGATACCTTGTTCCTTCCGTTGGCGACCGCACTCAAAATGCTGTTATAGATACCAGTCTCCCTGAGTTCCGCTCTCAGAAGGTTTGCCGGTTCTTCGTGGAGAAAGGCTCCGTTTCTGATGATTTTATCGGCGATGTTGCGCCTGATCGTCTTCGTATCGTCAAAAGCCTCGAGATAACGCGGGACACCGCCTAAAATCCCGTATGCCAGCAGTTTTTCTTCATTTGTGTAATTCGGAAAAAACAGAGAGCTTTCCAGATAATCGAAAGGAAGGATCTCCAGACACGAAGTCTGCCTCTCATGGAGCGGGCTCTTGCTTCCCATCACTTCCGTTTCCATAAAACTTACCGAAGAACCGCACAGAATCAGGAAAATATTGCCGTTGTTCTTCCAACTGTGATCGATCACATGCTGAAGAACAGACTTTACGCTCGGGTTTGAATCGGCGATAAAGGGAAATTCGTCTATGATCACTACAGTCCGCTTCACCGCCTTTCTGTCTATATATTCGAAAGCGTCCTGCCAGCTTTGAAAAGGCGAAATGAACATCTTGTCGAAGTGCAGCTGAACGGTTTTTGAAAAATCCGCGAGATTCAAGGGATCGTTTTTTATCTGCGCGGAATAAAAAACCGCATCTTTATCCTTTGAAAATTCCTGAAGAAGAGTTGTTTTTCCGACCCTTCTTCTTCCGTACATTACCAGATACTCAAAAGAGTTGCCGGAATAGAGCGATTCCAGATGTCTCAATTCTTCGCTTCGTCCTATCATAGAGCCTCCGTTTAACTACTCGAAAGTAGACTACTCACGAGTAGTGTAAATAAAACTTTGTAAAAATCAAGTGTTGAAAGTTTTCTATATTTTGAAAGTCAGCGTCAGTACGTTGTTTCCTTCTTCGAATCTCCATTCGACTTTATCGGCGATCTGCTTTATCAGACCGATACCCATGCCGCCTGTGTCGAAAGAGTCGAAATCCTTTTTGGGCGCATTTCCTTCGGCGAAGGGGTCGAAACGCACGCCGTCGTCCTTTAGTTCGACGACAAGGATACCGCTCCCTGCGGAACACGAGAATATGATGCGCGAAGCTCCCGAGTAGTTTACTATATTCACGAATGCCTCTTCGCACGCAAGGAGTGCTTTTTTGGCGCTGGAACTTGCGGAACACCGCTCCATGACCGTCTGTTTCACGACCCTGAAATCCTCAAGAGCGGGCTTCAGCTCGAAAACCGTCTCTCCTCCGCGATAGAAGAGCGAGAGCACCGTTATATCGTCGAACTGATCGCACCCCGTAAAGAACTCTTCGACCGAATTTTTGACGGAGTTTACTGCGGCAGGACTCTCTTTCGGAGAGGTCGCTTTCAAAAGAGAAAGAAGTCTTTCCGCGCCGTAGAAAGCTTTTTCCGTGTTCACGGCTTCGGTCACGCCGTCGGTGTAAAGCAGAAGTCCGTCGCCTTTTTTCAAAGTCAGCTTTCCGTTTTTGATCCCGGCATCCTCGAAAAGACCGAGCGCGATCCCAGGTTCAGGATTGATGAACGAAACATCGTCGCCGGCGATCAGAAGAGGTGCGTTGTGACCGGCGTTGGCATACTGCACGACTCCCGTTTTCGGGTCGATCACAAGCACGAAAACTGTCGCGAACATCCCTTCAGGATTCTGAGCGCAGAGATCGTCGTTGGTCTTGTTGAGAACTGCCGCGGGATCCATGATCTGTTTCATTCTGTCGCGAAGTATCGACTTTGTGAGTGCCATGAACAGTGCGCCGCCGACACCTTTGCCCGAAACATCGCCTATCAGAGCGCAGTAGTTGCCGTTTTCAAGGGCAAAACCGTCGTAGAAATCCCCTCCTACCTCTTTTGCCGGCTGCATTAGAGCAGATATCTCGACCCCGTTCCTGCATTCGTTGAACGAAGCCGGGACCATGCCGTACTGTATTCTTCTCGCTACATCGAGCTGTGCTTTTGTCTGCTCGCTTTCAGCCGTGATGTTTGCAATATTTTCGATGTAGAGGTGGATGTCGTGCGACATTTTTTCAAAAGCTTCGGCAATGGATCTCATTTCGTCCTGCGAACTGATGTTCAAAGGCTCTTCATCACGCGACGGGTCGAAAGTCCGCATACGGTCCGCGATCGTTTTCACGGGGTCTACGATCCTGCGGTGGATTATGAGGAAGAGCACAAGATGGGCAATAAATATGAGCAGTGAGATAGGGATCAGCGTCACAAAGAAATGTCTGGTGATCCCTGCGTTATACAGAGAGAGCGGGTCGTCAGCACCGATCAGAGCCCTGACTTTGCCGTTATCATCAAAAAACGGGACTATCCATGTCATATCCCGGCCGAATTCGTTCTTGAGGATAAAGAGTTCGTCGCTTATCTCCCCCTTTACCGCAGCCTCTTCCTGCGCATGGAGCGGATGACAGTCTCTTACCGTGCCGAGCTTCAGCTGTTCCGCCGCGGTGCGGTCGTTTCCGTCGTCTGAGGCGACAGCCATGATGTAGTGGCATTCGTCGTTCCCTTCGATCGTGTAGACGTAAAGATAGTCTAGTTCGAAACCTTTGCATATCGATCTCAGTCTGTGGCGCATTTTGTCGTAAAGCTCTTTATTTTCGGGGTCAGTCACGGCGTCAAGCCCGTATTCCGCGATCATTGATCCGGCGACCCTGGCAGCGTTTCTGGCATCGTCGCGGGAAGATTTTAGCGCCGACGAGTAGGAATTGCGGTAGCTTACGAATGCGCATGCGGCAATTATCGCGATCAACTCCACTACAAGGACCGCGGTTATCTCTTTCTGGATCGAGTGTTTCATGCTTCGATGTGAAGTTTTTTGTCGAATCCAGCCATGCTTAGAACGTTCATTATATCGGGCTGGACGTTGCGGAGAGTGAGTTTTCCACTCATCTTCTTGTGCGCCGCGACTATCTGGCGAAGCCCCGCCGACGAGATGTATTCCAGCTTTTCAAGGTCAAGGACGAGTGCCTCAACGCCTCCGTCGAGTCCGGCGACAGCCTTTTCGAGTTCCGGCGAAGACTGCGTGTCGAGCCAGCCGTCCACTTTCAAAATTACTTCACTTCCGTTTGTGATCTTCTGTACTGCCATGGTTTCCTCCTTTTATGCATAAATTTCTGCGACATTTCCGTTGTTTTCGTTTAATAGCTCCCTGAAATCGACTGTTTTCACCTGCATTCCGCCGAGTTCTCCTGCAACGCAGAGGGCGCATTTGTATCCGGGAAAAGCATTGATCTCGGCAAAATCATAATTTTTCGAATCCACACTCTGTCTCACGCCGACGCCGTTTTTACCGATCATTATCTGAAACGAGTCAAGCGGAAGTTTCATCCCCAGCCCCGTCGCCTTCATAAAACTCTCTTTCAGCGTCCAGTAGCGGAAAAAAAGTCCGTTCCTCTCCTCAGAAGCGGGCAGAGCGGCGATAGCTTCATACTCCCCGCGGAAAAAGAACTTTTTTGCAATATCGAGATCGATGGCTGTCACCTTTTCGATGTCGCAGCCGATCCTGTTTTCAGAGACCGCCACCATAACGAGATCCTCAGAGTGTGAAATATTGAAATCAAACCCTTCGAGTCCTTTGATAAAAGGCTTTCCGTCGGTCTCCAAACCGTAACGGATCTCAGGTATCACGATCCCGCAGTCAGTCAGAGCCTTCCGCAAAAGCACCTCTGCCCCGATCGAAAGCACCCTGTCTTTCAAGAAACGGTAGCGCAGAGCCTTCTCCTTCCGCCCGGCCGAAACGGAGCCGAACGCAGTCCCGTAAAGCCCGTTTTCCTTCAAAGGTTCAGTGTTTGCGACGTATGCGAGGGTTTTCATTGAATATGTGCATTATCCCCAATAAAACAGGGAACTTTAAAAAAATGCAGAAAAAAGACAAGATTTGTCGTCAAAGAAGAGCCGTGCTTTCAAAATCCGTTTTTTTAAGACAGAGACTTCGCTGAAATGAAACTTTTTTCATAGCGCACCTCCGGAAAAAGCAAAATTCGTCCAAAACATCCGGTTTTCATCCAATTCAGACGATTTTTGGACGAAAAATCAATTTTGAATGGATTCAAGTCTAATGCGATTTTCCGACTGAATAAAAAATGTCCAATAAAGAAAGAGAACGCTTTGCTGGATTCCGGGGAAATTTCGAAATTATCTATTCCAACTGTTTTCTGTAGACTGAATCTAATGTTTGACCGTCTTTGTCTTTCCAATCACTCCAGCCATTGGATGGTCGTCCTAAAACAAACATGGATGCAGTGCTGGGACTGGAAAAGGTTTTGTCGGATTCCATTTTAAATTTATCGCCATCAGGCGAGGTATACTCTTTGATCAGTTTTTCGCGTTTGTCCTTCCATGAACATGACGGTACCGATGTTTTTGCAATGATGCTTCCTTTCAAAACGGTAAAACCTTTGGCATCGTAGAAGCCTTTCGCATCGCAACCGCGCCCATTTATATAGAATAAATGTTTTTCTTTCGGTTTAACCACGTCAAATATGTTGCAGCCGATAAAAGATGTCAGAAATTTCACATCTTCAAAAAAACCATCCATATCATCTTTTCTGTATTCAGGAAGATTGGGGGCTTTCGGCGTCTGTTTGTTTTCGTTCAGCACGAAACTATTTGAAGTTTTTGCCTCTTTGATGGCTTTGTGCTCAAGGTATTGCACGTCTGATTTTGTCATTGCGGCATCTTTTGCAATGAAAATCAGTGCTTTCTGCCAAAATTCCTTCTTGCTGTCGTGGTCTTTTACACGTTCACGGAAATTTTCAGTTTCACCGATATAGGCTTTTGGTTTTGTGGCCTCATCCTCACCCAGCAGAATGTAAAATGACGGAGTCCACAACTCCTGCCGCTCATTCAAAATTGCCAGATTGGAACGAGGAATTATGTACATCTGGCAAA